>ERZ834769.3-NODE-3-length-255947-cov-9.501344_pt1 | contig 255947 bp, 253 predicted proteins | sample MGYA00519690_ERZ834769 | MGnify/ENA primary metagenome ERZ834769 (study PRJEB31850, sample SAMEA3708760) | human gut metagenome | biome: human gut; feature: human-associated habitat; material: faeces | place: China | collected 2014 ... | reverse complement strand
CCGATCAGCGCTTGGAGAACTGAGGTGCGCGACGAGCGGCTTTGAGGCCGTACTTCTTCCTTTCCTTCATGCGCGGATCGCGCGTGAGGAAACCGGCCTTCTTGAGAGCGCCACGGAGTTCGGGATCGGCAACGATCAGCGCGCGGGATATACCGTGCCTGATAGCGCCGGCCTGGCCGGTGGTGCCGCCGCCGTGTACGTTGACCACTACGTCAAACTTTGCGGCGGTGTTGGTCAACTCAAGGGGAGCGCGAACGATCATCTTGAGCGTTTCAAGGCCGAAGAAATCTTCAAGATCTCTCTTGTTAACGGTGATATTACCGGTACCGGGGAGCAGACGAACCCGGGCAACAGACTTTTTACGCCTGCCAGTTCCGATATACTGGGTGATAATAGCCATAATTCAATCTCCTTCCCGCTTATTTAAGCACGAGGACTTCGGGCTTCTGGGCGGCATTGTTATGCTCCGGACCCGCGTATATGCGAACCTTGGTGAGCATCTGGCGGCCGAGGGGGCCCTTGGGCATCATGCGGCGAATAGCTTCGTAAACAGCAAATTCGGGCTTCTTATCGAGAAGCTCACGATAGCTGACTTCCTTCAGTCCTCCGGGATAACCGGTATGATGGACATACTTTTTGCCGTCGAGTTTGCGGCCGGTCAAGGTGACCTTGGCGGCGTTAACGATAATTACGTGATCCCCGGTATCAACGTGGGGAGTATATATGGGCTTATGCTTTCCGCGAAGGATAGCGGCTACCTGAGAAGCAAGACGGCCGAGCACCATTCCGTCTGCGTCTACAACGTACCACTTCCGCTCGAGGGTTTCGCCCTTTGCCATATAGGTTTTCATGGCGTTCCTCCTATGGTAGTTTAATGTTCGCGTCGCATTGAGATTGCAGTTAAGCTTCCGGGGCTGTGGCCGCAAAACACCGATCCTAACGAACACGCAGGGTTAATTGTACCCAATCATTCCCTTTGTGTCAAGCGGTATTTCTCTTATTTTTAAGCTTTTTTCAGATTTTTCTCTTAAAAACGTCATTTCGGGCCGCACTTAACGCATATTGGGGAAGTTTATCTGCCTCAACGCTTCGTAAAGCACTATCGCAACAGAGTTTGAAAGGTTGAGCGAACGGCGGTCGTTGAGCATCGGTATGCGCACGGCATCCGCGCTGCGTCGCCCGAGCAGTTCCGGCCCAAGGCCCGCAGTCTCCTTGCCGAACACAAGAAAGTCGCCGTCGCGGTATTCCGCATCCGCATATGAACGAGTAGCATGAGTAGAAAGGAGAAAGAAACGCGCGTCGGGGTTCTTCTCCTCCACCTCCTCAAACGAATCGTAATACGTTATGTCAAGATACTGCCAATAATCCAGTCCGGCCCTTTTCAGGTGCTTATCATCCACGCTGAAGCCAAGCGGCCTGACAAGGTGCAGCCGCGCACCCGTGACCGAGCAGGTCCTTGATATATTGCCGGTGTTTTCCGGTATTTCAGGTTCAACCAATACTATGTTTAGCACTCGGCGCCCTCCTAAAAAAGCAAATTATACCTTGCTATTTTAGCCCGCCGTGCCGTATAGGTCAAGCTTTATCGTCCGCGTTTGCCAATATGGCCTTTATTTTATCGCTGTAAATATCGCAAAGTTCCTTGGCGTATTCCTCGCGGAAGCTCTCCGCCCGTATGCTGCATCCTTTCAGCCCCTTGTTCGGCCGCACAAGCACCCAGCCGTCGTCAGATGCTATCCTTACGCCTTCAATCAATTCCAAGTCCTCGTCCCGTCCGCTTTCAACAAGGCTCCGCAACACGCGGCCTATCTCCCTCCAGCTGCATTTTACCTCTCCATGTTCCTTCGCTATTTCCGGCAGCAGAGCCATTATTTCATCAAGCTTGCCTTCGCGTTTAAGTGCGCACAGCCTTATTGCTGCCGCCTCGGCCTCAAATAGTTCATCCTGCCAAAGCCCGCGTTCCATTGCCGTGTGCTCCAAGCCGTGCCCTGCACGCGGCGCTTTTATCAGCTCCACACTCTCGGTTGATATAAGCGTACATAGTTCCTGCGGCATGTCTGCCGCAACTACCTCCGCCCGCTGGCCCGAGCGTGCCGCTGCAATCATCAATACGGTCTGCACTTCATCCTCGTTCAGCCGTCTGTCATTGGCTATTGCCCATATTCCGCTTTCGCCGCGGCCTATGCAAAGTCCCGCTTTGAGCCGCGTCATAAGCGCTGGAAGCTTTGTATCCTCAACGTCCTCGCTGAAGCGCACGTCTATACCCGCGCGTATAAGCACGTTTGCCACCGCGTCAAAAAGCGGCCTGTCGTGCGCTATCAATACGCACGCCTCATTATCCTCATTTACTGCGCCGTGGCCAATTTTAGACCTAAGCGAAGCTTCATACGCCCTTGATACGCCGTTCAGCCTTTGTATTATGCCAAGGCGGCTGCGCGTAACGCTCTGCCTGTCGCCCTCGCGGAAGCCGTTCACGAATTTTCGCCTTGTTTCATTTGTGATGCCAAGGCCGAACCCGTCCATAAGCTCCATGCTTACCATATGGCGTTCGCCCTCCTGATGAGCTATAAATATGCCGCCGTCGAACGCATAGCCGCGTATAGCGTGGCTCAATGCCGAACGCGAGCATACACCCGCATCCCATACATCAACGCCCTGAGAGGCCATGCCTGCCATAACGGCGTATTTGAGCATAACGCATTGCTGCGCGCCGTCCGTTGCTATTGCAAACTCTGCCGGCAGTTTGGCCGTAGATGCAAACGCCGCGCCTATACGCGCCGCCTTCTCCGCACTCAGTTCCCTGTCCGCATATCCCTCTTCCGGCTTTTCTTCCGCGCATGCCGCGCAGTCTCCGCGCCATATTATATTTTCGCGGTATTCGCCTTCCGCTTCAAGCCGCTTATACGGCCAAAGCTTTACCCCCTCGCCCACTATCGAACGCGCCCCTATGTCGCACCCTGCGCCCGCGACCGCGCCTTCGTATATCACGCTGTCGCGCCCCACCTGCACGTTTTCGCAAAGTATTGCCCCGCGCAGCTCAGCGCCTTCCCTCAGCCGCACGTTCGGCAGCAGTATGCTCCGCTTTACGCTGCATCTTTCGTCTATCCTTGCGCCCGTACATGCAACGCTGTTCGCGCCGAAGTATGCCTTTGCGCCAATCTCAGCATCGCTGCCAACATAGCACGGCGCTGCAAGCACAGCCCTTTCGGATATCTTTGCACCATCCTCTATATATACGCCTTCTCTTGTTCGCCTGGCTGCTGTTTTGAACATACACTTTCCGCTTAGCATATCCGCCTGGGTAAGCGCGTATTGAGTAAGGTCTCCTATGTCGCTCCAGTAGCCATCCGCCTCGTAACCGAATATCTTCATACCCGTGCGCAGCATACGCGGGAACAGGTCCTTTGAAAAATCGTATTCCGCGCCTTCCGGTATCATGTCCAGCACGCTTGGTTCTATTATGTATATGCCTGTGTTCACAAGGTCGCTGAACACCTCTGCCGCTGATGGCTTTTCTATAAAGCGGCTTATGAATCCGTCTTTATCCTTCAGTACAACACCGTATTCCATGGGAACCTTCACCTTTTTCAGCAATATGGTCGCCGCCGCGCCGCTGCGCCTGTGTTCGCGCATGGCGTCGGTCAAATCAAAGTCGCACATTGCGTCCCCGCTCATTATAAGCACGCTGTCATCGGCCTGCTTCAGGGCGTTCTTTACCCCGCCCGCAGTACCCATCGGCTTATCCTCAACGGCACACTCCGCCTTTATGCCGAACGCGCTGCCGTCGCCTATATAGCGGCGTATAACGTTTGGCAGGTACCTCAGGGTAAGTATGGCCTCGTCAAAGCCATGCTTCTTAATAAGCTCCATGCAATATCCAAGCACGGGCTTGTTCAGCAACGGCACCATGGGTTTTGGCATGGTGCAGCTGAGCGGACGCAGGCGCTTCCCGTCCCCGCCCGCCATAATAACGGCTTTCATAAATAAAAAATACCGCCTTTCCTCAGAAATGAAAATGCGGTATTAGTGTGGCATATTTTATGTTTATTTAAGCATATTCGCACTTAGTAGAAAAAGGAATTTCCGCCGTATGTTGCATAATATACCCTTTTATCCCACGATGTGCCTTTTTTTGAGGAGCGGAAATACAGCACGTCATCAGGTAAAATCATATCTCCCCCTATAAAAATTTGGTTAACGGCCTCAACGGTTTTGCTTATCGGCATCACCGCGCGCAGCTTTTCCTCGTTTCTGGTAACGGTAAACTGGTTCTTCTGGAACACAACGCCTTCCACGCTGTTTGGGAATTTTGAGCTGTTGAGGCGGTTGTATATTATGTTCGCCACGGCTGCGCGCGCCTCAACGTCCGTACCCTTCGCTTCCTCCTGCACCACCTGTGCAATGAGCAGAAGCTCGTCCGCGCTGTACCCGCCGCCGGAGGAAAAATAATCGCTGCTGTTAACGCCTCCGTTCGCGTTGCTTCCCGGCTGCTTTGTAGGCTCGGCAGTCGGCGAGGGTGACCTTGTGGGCTTTGGCGTTTCCGTAGGCTTCATGGTCTGCTTGGGCGTGGGCGTGGGCGGTGCGCCGTATTCCACAAATTCGGCCAATATAAAGCCGTATGTGCCATCGTACTTTACCTTGAGCCAATCCCCGGATTTGCCAACAACCGTGAATACGGCGTTCTCTTTCAGTTCATCTATTATCTTATAGTCAAGCCCGGGGCCTTTTCTAAAATTGGCAGAGCCCGCGTTTAGATACGCTGCCTTTTTCTCCAGATCCTTAACTTCATACTTCGGCGTAGGGGTAGGCGATTTGGTAGGCTTCGGCGATTTTGTCGGTTTCGGCGTTGAATCCGCAGTCGGTTCAACTGTCGGCGCAGGCGTAGGCTCCGCAGTCGGCTCAACTGTCGGCGTGGGCGTGGGTGCATCGGTAGGCTCCGCCGCTATTGCAGGCGTTGCCGTAAAATGCGGCGTATACGCCGGCGTGACAGATAGCTGCATCGTGGGCGCAGGCGTACCAGGCGCCGCTGTATCATCAGGTATCTCCATCATATCTATCATTTGCACATCCGCGCTGAAGTTACCCGTTTGTGACACCGCCATGCAGCCCGCAAACGCCAGTATGGCTACCAATATAAATATGCCCGCCGCATGCCTTATCATAGAATGAACCTGCCAAGATCCTCGCCGTTAAGCTCGGAAGGCATATGTTCCTTTACATAGCTTGCATCGACCACTACCTTAACCATGGGATGATCGCCGCCGGCATTGAACGAGATATCCTCCAGCAGATTTTCAACGATGGTATGAAGCCGCCTCGCACCTATATTCTCGCTCGTTTCGTTCGCATTATATGCGTAGCGCGCTATTGCATCCAGCGCATCGTCCGTAAACTCAAGCTGAACATCGTCCGTGGCAAGCAGCGCTTCGTATTGCTTGGTTATGGCATGCTCCGGCTGGTGCAGTATGCGCTTATAGTCCTCCACAGTAAGCGGGTTAAGGTTCACCTTAATCGGGAACCTGCCCTGAAGCTCCGGAATAAGATCGGATATTTTGGACACATGGAACGCGCCCGCCGCAATGAAGAGCATAAAGTCCGTTTTTACTGGGCCGTATTTCGTGTTCACCGTGCAGCCTTCAACTATCGGCAAAATATCCCTCTGTACGCCTTCGCGCGAAACATCCGGCCCGCTTGCGCGGTCGTTTCCGGCTATTTTGTCGATCTCGTCTATAAACACTATGCCGTCCTGCTCGGCCTTCTCTATGGCCTCGCGTATGACCTCGTCCATGTCTATAAGCTTTTCGGATTCCTCCTGCGTAAGTATGCGCCGGGCCTCGCTCACCTTAACGCGGCGCTTTTTCTTATTCTTGGGTATAAGTCCGCCCATCATTTCGTTAAGGTTTATGTCTATGCCCATGGCAAGCATGGCGTCGCTGCCGGTGTTCTGCTGCTCCACCTCAATCTCTACAAGCTCGTTTTCAAGCAGTCCGTTTGAAAGCTGCTGCGCTATTTGCTGCCGCTTATTAAGGTGCTCGGTCTTTTCTTCTTCGCTCAGCTCCTTATCCGCGTCTGCTTCCGGCGCGCTGCCTGAGCCGAGCAGAAGCTGTATCGGGTTAAACGGCTTCTGCACCTTTTTGCCCGCCGTGGGCATAAGCAGTTCAATAAGCCTTTGCTCCGCGGCCGCCTTTGCAACGGTCTCTACTGCTTCGTAGCGTTTTTGCTTACATAGGCGTATGGATGCCTCCACAAGGTCCCTCACTATCGAGTCCACGTCGCGCCCAACATAGCCCACTTCGGTAAACTTTGTGGCTTCCACCTTTACCAGCGGCGCATCGACAAGCTTGGCAAGCCTTCTTGCTATTTCCGTTTTGCCAACGCCCGTTGGACCGACCATTATGATGTTCTTTGGCGTTATCTCCTCCCGCATTTCCGGCGAAAGGCGGGAACGGCGATATCTGTTCCTCAGCGCTATCGCTACGGCGCGCTTCGCTTCGTCCTGACCTACAATGTATTTATCCAGCGCTTCTACCGTTTCTCTTGGCGTAAACATTATACTTCCTCCATGGTGATATTGCTGTTTGTATAAATGCAGATATCACTTGCTATCTTTATTGCCTTGGTGGCTATTTCCGCCGCGCTCAGATCCGTATTTTCCTTCAGCGCCTTTGCCGCGCTCAGCGCGAACATGCCGCCGGAGCCTATTGCGGCTATGCCGTCATCCGGATCTATCACTTCTCCGGTACCGCTCACTATAAGCAATTCTTCCTTATCCGCAACGATAAGCATTGCGTTAAGCTGGCGCATAACTTTATCCGTGCGCCATTCCTGCGCCAGCGATACCGCCGCGCGCTTTAGGCTGCCGCTGTATTTTTCAAGCTTAGCTTCAAATCTTTCAAGGAGTGAAAACGCATCCGCCACCGTACCGGCAAAGCCCGTAACAACGCTGTCGTGATATATCCTGCGCACCTTTTTCGCGGTGTGCTTCATTATTGTATTTTCGCCGAACGTAACCTGTCCGTCGCCGGCAACGGCGCATTTGCCGTCCTTTTTAACGGCCACTATAGTGGTTCCAAGCATCTGCTGCATAATTATTTACCGCCTTTCAAATATCCGCCCTTCACGTTGCGGCGGAATAAAGCTTTTTATGATAATACCATATATCCGTGCAAAGTGGGGCGGAATTCACAATGCTTTACATTTTATTCGCATTCGGTTGCCGTTTTTGCGCCATTCAGGCCAGTTCTTTCCGCAATCGAATCAATTATTCCAAGTGAGCGCTCGGCTATGAGCGTATATCGCTCCTGCTTGTTCTTGGGCGCATTTGAAAGCCCTTCTATTATGCCGAAGCTTATGTTCATCGGCTGGAAATCCGACCCATTGTAGCAGGACACATAGCGCCCAAGCGCGCCTATCGCCGTTTTTGAGCCGAAATCTACGCTTTGTTCGCCATTAAGCTTGAGTGCCAGATCTATGCCCGCAAGCATCCCGCTTGCAGCGCTTTCAATATAGCCCTCAACGCCCGTCATCTGTCCGGCAAAATACAGCCCCGGCTTAGCTATGCATTCAAACCATGGCGTAAGCTTGCCCGGGGAGTTTATAAACGTATTCCTGTGCATCACGCCATAGCGCACGAATTCCGCGTTTTCAAGCCCGGGTATCATGCCGAACACGCGCTTCTGTTCACCGAATTTAAGATTAGTCTGGAACCCAACTATGTTATAAAGCGTAGCTTCGTTGTTTTCCTTTCTGAGCTGCACCACGGCATAAGGGCGCTTGCCCGTGCGCGGATCAACTATGCCTACTGGCTTCAGCGGGCCGTAGGCAAGCGTCATAGGCCCGCGCTTTGCCATTACCTCAACGGGCATACAGCCTTCAAAAACGCGCGGCGTTTCAAATTCGTGCAGCGGCGCGGTTTCGGCAGTAATAAGGTTATTTATGAATGTGAAGTACTCCTCTTTGTCCATGGGGCAATTCAGATAATCGTTGCTGCGTTCGTAGCGCGAGCCTTCGAATATTTTGCTCATATCGAGCGATTCCGCGCTTATGACCGGCGCAACTGCGTCATAAAAGTGCAGCCCTTCGCCAAAGAAATTCTCTATCGCTTCAAGCATTGCGCCGTCCGTAAGCGGGCCCGTAGCAACTATTGCGGGCGCATCGGGCAGGCTTGTTACCTCGCCGTGTTCAATGGTTATGTTCTCGTGTTCGCTCAGGCGCTTGGTAACCAGTTCCGAGAATATGTCCCTGTCAACGGCCAATGCGCCGCCCGCGGGCACGCGGCTTTCCTCCGCGCACTGCATTACTATTGAACCAAGCCTTCGCATTTCTTCCTTCAAAAGCCCGGCGCCGTTTTGCAGCCTGTCCGAACGAAGTGAATTTGAGCATACCAGTTCGCAGAACCCGTTCAGCTTATGCGCCGGAGAGAATTTTTCCGGCTTCATTTCGTATAATGATACGGCAATGCCGCGTTCAGCAAGCTGATACGCGGCTTCGCATCCCGCAAGTCCTGCGCCTATAACAGAGACCTTCGGTTTATTTTTCGACATCGTTTTCCGTTCCCTTCCTGACGCTTCTTTCAATATAGCCGCAATCCTTATTGGAGCAGGCCACATATTTGCCGCGCGGGCCAACCTTGTTTACCATTATTGCGCCGCATTTGGGGCAGTTTTCGCCGCTTGGCATATCCCATGATACAAAGTCGCACTCAGGATATTTTTCGCAGCCGTAGAATACCTTGCCGCGCTTTGTTTTGCGCTTTATCAGTGCCGCGCCGCACTTGGGGCAGGGAACGTTTATCTTTTCCACTATCGCCTTCGTGTTGCGGCATTCGGGGAAATTGGGGCAGGCAAGGAACTTGCCGAAGCGGCCCATTTTATATACCATCATCGCGCCGCATTTATCGCATACAACATCCGATACTTCGTCGGGCACGTTGACTTTCTCTATCGTTTCGGACGCCTTTTCAACATCCTGCATGAACGGGCCGTAGAACTCCCGCACAACGCTCTTCCACTCGCATTCACCGTCCTTGATATGGTCAAGCTCGCTTTCCATATCCGCCGTAAACTTAACGTCCACTATGTCCTTAAAGTTATCCTTCATTATTTGGGTAACGATAAAGCCAAGTTCGGTTGGGTACAGCGTTTTCTTTTCGCGCTTAACATAGCCGCGCTCGATTATGGTCGAAATTGTGGGCGAATATGTGCTCGGCCTGCCTATGCCCTTTTCTTCAAGGGTCTTGACGAGCGTAGCCTCGGTATAGCGCGGTGGCGGCTGGGTAAAGCGCTGCTCGCTTTCTATTTTATGCGCGGTAAAAACATCGCCTTGGTGTATTTCCGGCAGCGTAACGTCCTTTTCCTGCACGTCATCGCGGCCTTCTATATAAACCACGGTATATCCGTCGAACATGGTGCGCTGGCCGCTTGCGCGGAATGTGCAGCCGTTTGCATCAAATGAAACGGTATTGGTTTCATATACCATTTCCGCCATCTGGCTGGCCATAAAGCGCTCGTATATCAGCTTATAAAGCTTAAACTGCTGATTGCTCAGCGAATCCTTTACCTCCGCCGGGGTAAGCTCAACATATGACGGGCGCACGGCTTCATGCGCGTCCTGCGCGCCCTTGCGGCCCTTGTATATATTCGGCTTTGTGGGGACGTAATTCGCGCCGTATTTATTGCCTATCAGCTCCAGCGCCGCCTTCTGCGCCTCTTCCGATACGCGCACGGAATCCGTCCTCATGTAAGTTATAAGTCCCGTCACACCCCTGCCCTGAAGCTCTATACCTTCATAAAGCTGCTGGGCAACGAGCATTGTAAGCTTTGCCGTGAAGCCAAGCTTTCGTGAAGCTTCCTGCTGCAGGCTGCTTGTTGTAAACGGCGCGGGCGCATGGCGCGTTTTTACGGCGTTTTTAACATCCGTCACGTTAAAGTTTGCACCTGTTGCCGCATCTACCACTTTTTTTGCATCCGCTTCGCATTTAAGCTCCGTCTTTTTATCGCCGTAGCCATAGAACTTTGCATCGACCGCCTTCTTTATTCCCTTAGCCTTCAGGTTTGCACTCACCGTCCAGTATTCTTCAGGAACAAAATCGTTTATCTCCTGCTCGCGGTCGCAAATTATGCGCGTGGCTACGGACTGCACGCGGCCTGCGCTAAGTCCCTTCCTTACCTTTGCCCAAAGTATGGGGCTTATTTTATAACCCACCAGTCTGTCCAGCACGCGCCTTGCTTGCTGCGCGTCAACAAGGTTCATATCTATGCACCTTGGGTGCTTCACGGAATTTTTGACCGTGTTTGCGGTTATTTCATTAAAGACTATGCGGCAGTTTGACTTTGGATCGAGCTTGAGTATATGCGCAAGGTGCCAGCTTATGGCTTCGCCTTCCATATCAGGGTCGGTCGCAAGCAGGACGTGCTTAGCTCCCTTGGCTTCGCGCCTTATGCGGTCCAGTACCTCTCCTCGTCCCCTGAGCGTTATGTACTTGGGCTCAAAGTCATTCGCCTCGTCCACACCAAGCTGACTTTTAGGCAAATCCCTTACATGGCCGTTCGATGCGACCACCTTATACTTGCTGCCCAAAAATTTGCCGATCGTCTTAGCCTTGGCCGGAGACTCGACTATAACCAGATTATCTGCCATTTATATACCCCCTCCTGGGATCAGTTTACTTCGTTTTCATTACAAGCTAAAAAGCCTGCCCACAGATTGCTTAATTATTCCCGAAAATTCCATCGCTGTCAAGGTTGAATTTAGCATACCTGCATCAAAACCCGTAAGTTCCGCCAATTCGTCATATGTTCTTTCTCCCGCCATAAGCAGCCTGTGTATCAATTCCTGCTCAAATGAAAGCTCCGCAGGAGTCACCGCCTTGCGTTCCTCTGCCATAGGTTTTATGCCGTATTCTTCAAGCACGTCCTCTGCGCTGAGCGTTATTTTGGCAAGCCCTTCGCGTATCAAATTATTTGTGCCCATGCTCAGTTCGTCGCTCACCCTGCCGGGAATCGCAAAAACATCCCTGCCCTGCTCAAGGGCGCAGTCAACAGTTATGAATGTGCCGCTCTTTTCACGCGCTTCAACAACTATTACCCCACGCGACAGGCCGCTTATTATCCTGTTCCGCATGGGAAAATGACTGGGTGTAGGCGCAATGCCGGGCATAAATTCGGACACTATCGCCCCGCGCTTCGCTATAAGGTCGTATACGTCCCTGTTCACGCTCGGATAAACAACGTTCGGCCCGTTGCCAAGCACGGCTATTGTCGGATAATCGTTGCCTTCGGCGTCCAGCGCGCCTTCCGCTGCGACCCTATCCAGCCCGTAAGCAAGGCCGGATACTATGCATGCGCCTGAGCGGGCCAGGTCCTCTGCCAGCTGCCGCGCCATGCGCCTGCCGTAGTCCGATGGCTCCCTTGCACCTATTATCGCTATCGGCAGCCTGTGTTCGGCGTACAGCGTTCCCTTATAGAACAGCACAAACGGCGGATCGTATATATTCTTCAGCAAAGCCGGATAACAGTCCGAATTTATCGTGGCAACTTTTATTTCAAGCTCTTCAAGCCGCTTCTCTATACGGTCTATGTATCTTTGTGTCGCGTGGTTATGCATATCCTCGCGACGTTCATCATTAAGAAATTTGAATTGCGGTATTTCGTTTTTTTCCGCCGCGCGGAAGGCTTCCACCGCGCTGCCGTCGAATGCCTCCAGCATTTTTCTTACGCGCGCCGTGCTTGAACCAAGCGTTATGTTGAGCCACAATAAGGCCCTGTCCTCATCGCTCAGCCGTATTTTCATCTTATTTCGCCCCAATATTTGGATTCAAGACTCCTATATTGTATGGCTTCGGCTATATGCTCCGCCTTTATTTGTTCGCTCCCCGCAAGGTCAGCAATCGTGCGGGACACTTTAAGCAGCCTTGTATATGCGCGTGCGCTAAGCTTAAGCGCGGCAAACGCCTTTTTCATAAGCGACTCGGCATCGCTTGTAAGCACGCAGTATTGGTTCATCATGCGGTTTGTAAGCTGCGCGTTGAAAAGTATGCCCATACCTGCGTAGCGGCGCGTCTGTATGGCCCGTGCGGCATTGACGCGCGCACGGATGGCGCTCGAAGGCTCTCCGCAGCTTCGTCCGGCAATGTCGTTGTAGCCAACCTCGCCCATTTCAACGTGAATGTCTATACGATCGAGCATAGGCCCGCTGATGCGGTTGCGATAGCGCTGTATCTGCTGCGCGGTGCAGCGGCACGGCGTTATTCGCGAACCGTAGTTTCCGCATGGACACGGGTTCATTGCCGCCACAAGCATGAACTGTGCCGGATACGTGCTGCGCGCCGACGCCCGCGTTATCGTTACAAATCCGTCCTCAATGGGCTGGCGCAGCGCTTCAAGCGTGTCTTTCCTAAACTCCGGAAATTCGTCAAGGAACAGCACGCCGTAATGCGCAAGACTTATCTCTCCGGGCATTGCGCGCGTACCACCGCCTATGAGCGACGCCGACGACGCCGTATGGTGCGGCGCACGGAACGGCCTTTCGCTAACTATTCCGTTTTTGCCCTTCATTGCGCCGGTAACGGAGTGTATTTTGGTTATTTCGAGCGCTTCTTCAAAAGTAAGTTCAGGAAGTATAGACGGGATACTTCTCGCAAGCATTGTTTTGCCTGAGCCCGGCGTGCCCACAAGCAGCAGATTATGCCCGCCCGCGACGGCTATTTCAGCCGCGCGCTTGGCGCCCTGCTGCCCGCGTATATCCATAAAATCCTGCGCGTATGTTATGTTTTCCGTATTCCAGTGCTGCGGGGCATATATGTTGGGCTGTTCGCGCCCCATTATCGCGTCTACTACGCCCTTCAAATCGTGCGCCGCGGCTATCTTTACCCCCTCAACATATGATGCTTCCGCCGCGTTATCTTCAGGCAAAAACGCCTTTGTTATGCCGTCCTTATAAGCGCCTATCACCATAGGCAATACGCCCGGTATGCTGCGCACCGTTCCGTCCAGCGCCAGCTCACCAAGAAACATGTATTCGTCCACGCGCTGCTGATCTATCTGTCCTGTTGCGGTCAGCAGGCCTATCGCTATCGGCAAATCGTAAAAGGAGCCTTCCTTTCGCGTGTCCGCCGGGGCAAGGTTTACGGTTATGCGGCCCACCGGATATGTGAAGCCGCTGTTCTTTATTGCCGCACGCACGCGCTCCTTGGATTCGCGCACGGCGGCATCCGGTAGCCCAACGGTTTCATATGCGGGCATGCCGCCCGATACGTCTATTTCAACAGTTACAGCGTAACCGTTAAGTCCTATCAGTCCATAGCTTTTTATTCGCGAAAGCATAGATCGGTCCCTCCGCCGCGCGTAATATTTATCAGTTGCCTCCGTTTTCCTCCGGATGCGTTTCCTTGTTGAATACAAACAGTTTTGTAAGTACGAAGTTTGCCACAGCCGAAAATACCGAAGCCGGTATTTTGCAGATAAGGTCGCTGGATATGCTTATGGCCTTGCCGAATATATTCACGGCAACGTCCTGATTTATGCCTATTGGGTTTTTGCAGACCCACAGCACCCCAAGCGACACGCCAAGCGACAATACGTTTACCAATATGAACATGAGCACCGTTTTAAGGCTATGGCTGCGCTCTTTTTTGAACGTCCATTTGGAGTTCCATATATAGCTGTTCAGTATACCCGCACTGTATGAAAACACCTGCGAAAGCATATAGTTCATACCCGCATGGGTCAGCAGCCAGAATACTATGAAATCCACCAGCGTGTTGGTAACGCCAACCGCGCTGAACTTTATAAACTGCCAAACGGTCTTTTTAGCCTCGTTTTTTGCGTTTTGCATCTATCCACCTCTTTTATTATGCCTTAATATCCCAAAAAAGTCCAGCTTGGCAGCCATTCAAGCATTTTTATATACCCACGTGAGCATACAACGCCCGTTATGACCGGATAAAACAGCGCAAACAGCGCCACCGCCGCGCCAAGCCATATCCATTTTACGCATTTATACCGCCCGTCAAGCTGCTCCTTCTGCATCAGTGCACGCACCGATATGAGTATTATGAACGGTACGGACGCAAAGTAATGATAAATAAACGTACAGCGCGGCACCAATACCCACGGTATATATTCAGCCGCAAGGCCGATAAGCAGAACCATCCATATCTTGTCCGTTTTCATCCTGCCGCGTATCAGTCGGCCGATTATAACAACGCTCACAACAAGGCATGTCCACCACACGGCCGGATTGCCCATTGCGGATATTGTACCCACATAGCCTTCGCTTACATCATATGTGACGTAATACCACATCGGCCTTATTATAAGCGGCCATTGCCACCACGGCGATTGATACGGATGCGTGGCCTTCAGCCCGCCATGATAGCTGAGCATGAACTTCTGCACTCCCCATATGCCCTCAAGGTCGTAATGTGATTCGCTGAGTACATACGGTATATAGGACGCAAGATATATCGCGACCGGTATGGCTATATAGAATACGCAGCACCAAAGGAGCGTTTTTATAGTGTTCTTCCAAAACGGCGCAACCGCCGCGCGGACAGCTTCATCTTCGCTGTTTCTAAGCGCCATATACTCTTTATACCGCCTTATCAGCGACATGAAAAGCAGCACCGCAAGGCCAACGCCCGCATAGATGTCTATCCATTTACTCGCTGCGCCAAGGCCGAAGAACAGCCCCGCAAGGAACAGCGGTTTGAGCGTTTTCTTCAAGCCGTCGCTATAAAAATTCATGCAGTAATACTGATACATATAGTAATACATCAGTATTATAAAGAACACGCCGTAAACGTCTATGGTAGCTATGCGCGTCTGCGTATAATGCATAAAGTCGAACGCAAACAATCCGGCCGCAAGCAGCGCATATTCGCTTTTCTTAAACAGCCGCTTTGCGAACGCATACATTATGGGCACCATGCCTATTCCGAACAGCGCGCCCACAACGCGCCAGCCGAACGCATTCATGCCGAACGCCGCTATGCCCAGCATTATGAATATTTTACCGAGCGGCGGATGGGAATTTTCGTACGGCTTTATGCCGTGCAAATGCTCGTATGCCGTGCGTGCATGGTACAGTTCGTCAAAGTACATGCCGTACATATACGTTCTGTTTTCCGGCACGGTGTCCGCTTCATCAAACAACGCCTGCGCTTCGCCTTCCGCATGCGCGGCTATTACGTTCCTGTCCGCATCAAGCATGGCAATTTCATTGAACCAAACGGAGCCGCTCGTCACGTTCAGCGTGATATGGCTGCCCTTCAAGCCGCCGCCTATGCTCTTCCAGCGGAACATATCGCCGTTTATCTCGTCATAGGTAACGCAGTTGCCTTCATCGTCCGTTAATGTTATGCTGCCGGTATACAGCCCGCCGTATACCCATATATCGTCAACGCCCGTATCAGCGTTCAGCGTTATTTCAACCGTGTCTCCGCTTTTGCCTGTCCAGTAATTCTCCGGCGCAACGGTTGTGCCAAGGTTTATAAGCGCAACAACGCCATATATCACGGTAAGCGCTATGACGAATATCCTATCCCGCTTGGTATAGTTCAGCTTTGTGTTCACCGGCTCCGGCAATGCGGTTATTTCTTCCCTTTCCGGTTTCTTTTCGGCAAACGCAGGGCGTATCCTGCCGCGGAATATGATATCAAAGCACGCAATGCTCAAATATACAAACCCCGCCAAATTTATTATGCAGCCCGCGATCATAAGCGCCGTATAATAATCCGTGCGCCAGCTTTGGTTGCTGACAATTATAAAGGCATAGCACGCATTGTAAAGCGCCGCAGCCGTAAGCCATAGGAACGAAACAAACAGCCGCCTGTCCCTATAATAAACGAATGCTACAAGAATAAGCAGAAGCGCCGGAACAAGATACCTTTCGTGCATATAGTGTCCCAGTTCAAACAGCGCGATTATAAGATAACCCGCGCTAAGCGCCAAACAGCCGCGTTTCCTGCCGCGCCCCTTTATATACATCAATATGCTTGCCGCAACGCTCAGCGCTATAAGCACCGTGCCAAGCTGGGCATAGGTGAATATGAACAGTACGCTGTCAGCATTCTTCCAGTTGCCGCCAAGCAGGGCCATAAGGTTGAATGCTTCTACGCTGCCGTAATTATAGCTTGTGGCCGTACCTATAAGCTTATCCAGAAACCACAGTGGCTGCTGATCCCCCTTAAACGGCCATGCTATTATGAAAAGCATCGCAACCGCGCCTATAACCGCGGCAACGGTCTTTGCGGTCTGCTTTGCCCTATGCTCCCTTTCATCATATATGCGGCAGAAGTATGCCGCCGCCAGCAGCGGCCCTACCATAAGCGCCTGCGGCTTTGTCATTATTGCCGCGCCGTAAACCACGCCGGCGAGTATTTCCTTCTTTTCGTCAAATAGCCATATGGTCAAAAGCAGCATCAGTGCCAACACCTGGTCTATCTGCCCCCAGCCGCCGCTGAGGAAAGCGAACAGCGGGCTTATGGCCACAACAGCCGCCAGCACCAACGGAAGCCTGCCCCAGCGCGCAGCATCCCTACAGCCGCTCTTCGCAAGCTTTTTTGCCAACCTGTACACAACATAGGCCGAGACGATATCCGCCAGTATGCCAGGCATTTTGGTAATGAGCGCATATGCGGCCGAAGCATAGCTAAGCCCAAGCAGCTTTGCTATGCCGGACGTTATATACAGCACGTACATATATCCCGGCGGATAATCCGCAAACATGCCGGAATTATAGAAAGCGGCCAAACCGCCCTCATTCAAATGATAGCCCCACGCCATGAAGCAGTTTATATCAGTCGGATGCCCATAAAACACAAGCGAGCATATTAAGCGCACGATGAACGCAAACACAAGTATTGCGGCAAGCTTCGCGCCGTCCCCCTTTTGCTCCGCTTCAAGCGTAAGCTGTTCTGTTTCAATAAACCTGCCGTATATTATCGCCCCGAAGAAAACCGTTGCAAGCACGGCCAGCATAACGCGGCCGCTTTCGGGAAAATCGCCTTCCGTCGATTCGTCCTCATCTGCGGCATTATCCGCCGCGCCAACCGTAGCAAGCGAAAAATCGACAGCATGGCCCGAATGGGACGCAAGCTTTTCCATGCTTATGTCCTTAAACCATGCTTCGCCGTTTGAAAGCGCACCGTAGCCGCCCACGCGCACGCATACGGTGAGTTCGGTTTGATCTTTGCCGGTTTTGCCGATAAGCTCTACCGTTTGCCAATCCGTTTGGCCATATACGCCATCGCTTGCGGCAAGTGAACCGTCTATCGATATGTTCGCGCCCGCGCCGCCGTAAACATCCGCCGTTTTAACGGCACAGCTTATCCTGTAATAGCTGTTCTTGTCCACATTCATTGTGCGGCAAAGGCGAATATCGTTGCCTTCATCCCCCGCTGCGCTTATATGCACAACGCCGTCCCGGTTTTCAATGCTTCCGTAAGCATCGCCTTCATACCAGGCCTGCTCGTGCCATTGCCCGTCCGCATCAAAGCCGCCGGACAGCATATTTTCCCCGTCCGCAAAGCAAAGCGCAGGCAGCGCAAGCGCCAAAAGTGCCAGAACAAATGCAAAAAATCTCTTTTTCATATAGTACTCCGCATAAGCTTTAAGCAGGCATACTGCTCCAATATATACATATAGGATACCACATTTTGGCTTATACAGACATACAATATCAAAAATTCATAATATATTAACTTAGTTCAAACGAAATGCGTCTATGATGTGCTCCACCTGCAGCGTGTCAAGATCAACCTCAATCACGTCAAAGCGGATAAAATTATCTATCAAGCCCGTATTCACGGCGTATATTTGTGCGGCCTTAATAATGTTTCGCTGCTTTGCCGCGGTAACAGCCTCGCGCCCCGTGCCGTATTCGCTTCCATGGCGCGCCTTTACCTCCACAAACACGAGTGTGTCCCCATCCATAACTATAAGGTCTATTTCGCACTTTGCCGCGCGGAAGTTGCGGTCACGATAAACATATCCTTGTTTAAGCAAGTATTCAAGCGCGGCATATTCGCCCCGCTTGCCGCGCTCAATATTATTCATTGTTTTTCTCCCAAAATCTTGCCAATAAAGCTCATGCGGTGTATTGAGCATGGGCCGTATTTTTTCAGTGCGGCAATATGCTCCGCCGTACCATAGCCCTTGTTCCGCTCAAAGCCATATTCGGGATACTTTTCGGCCATTTGGCACATATACGTATCCCTCTTAACCTTTGCCGCAATGCTTGCCGCACCTATGAGATAGCTTAACGCATCGCCATGAATTATGGAATGCTGCTCAGCCGGTATATCAAGCCCCTTCACGGCGTCTATAAGCACATGGCTGCAATCATGCTCCATGGCAAAATAGGCCTGCCTAAACGCCTTTTTTGTGGCATTGAGTATATTCAGTTCGTCTATCTCCCCGTTTGTACACCAGCCGTAGCCTATTGCCACGGCCTGCGCTTCTATTATGGGTGCAAGCTTAGTCCGCCTGAGCTCCGTTACCTTTTTGGAATCGTTTATGTGTTCAATAAGCGGCTCACTCGGCAGTATTACACAGCACGTTACAACGGGCCCCGCAAGCGGGCCGCGGCCGACCTCATCCATGCCGGCCGGATATATGCCCGCGTTCCAGAATTCTCTTTCGCGTTTTGTAAGCTCATTCAGCCTTTCCTGCTCGTTTATGCGCGCCATGACATTCTCCTCACGATGCGTTTATCAATACTCTTTATCGGGCGATTCAAGCGTTATTTTGGCTATCCTGCCAGCGCGGAATTCGTCCAGCACAATGCGTGCCGCGCGTTCCGTATCCATCACGCCGCCCTGCAATATAAATCCACGCGAACGCGCAACGGCTTCAAGCAGTTCATGCGGCGCCATGCCTTCCTCTATCTTCTTATAGCGCTCCTTCAATTCGTTCGGGCATATTGCAATAAGCTCGCCAAGCAGATCCGCCGCGAGCCTTTCTGCGTCCATGATATCATCATTTATAGAGCCGATATAGGCAAGGTGCTTCGCCAGCGCTTCGTTTTCAAGTTTTGGCCAAAGCAGACCCGGCGTATCCATCAATTCAAGGTACGGCGATACCTTTACCCACTGCTTGCCTTTTGTAACGCCCGGCTTATCGCCAACCTTAGCCTTGGTTTCGCCGGCGATACGGTTTATAAATGTGGACTTGCCAACATTGGGTATGCCTACAACCATTGCACGCACGGTCTTTATAACGCCCTTTTCCTTCATCTTTGCCACTTTATCGGCAGCCGCGGCCTCTATCAGCGATACTGCCGCCTTACGCTTTGCGCTTGATGTGGAAACAAAAGCAATGGCATTTATATTCTGAGCCTTGTAGTATTCTATCCACTTTTTTGTCTGCTCGGCAGAGGCAAGGTCGCTTTTGTTCAGCAATATAACCCTGCTTTTCTGGGAAAACAGCGCATCGAAATCCGGATTGCGCGTGGCCAGCGGCGCGCGTGCGTCAACCAGTTCCACAACAACGTCTATCAGCTTCAGGTTTTCTTCCAGCATACGCCGCGCCTTGGCCATATGCCCGGGGTACCATTGTATCTGCATAAAAAGTATCTCCTGCTATAATTAAGCCCCCAGGGGCATAAAGCCTTGGGGGCTTGGTTTGATCGTTTAGGTAAACTTATTTCTCGTCTATACGCTCGACGACCTTGGCAGCCTTACCTACGCGATTGCGCAGATAGAACAGCTTGGCGCGGCGAACCTGACCATGGCGCAGCACTTCGATGCGGCCGATGCGGGGGCTGTTGTAGGGGAAGGTCCTCTCTACGCCGATACCGTAGGATATCCTGCGGACGGTGAAGGACTTGCGAATGCCGCCGCCCTGAATCTTTATAACGACGCCTTCGAAGTTCTGAAGCCTCTCGCGGGAGCCTTCTATGACCTTTACGAATACGCGGACGGTATCGCCCACTTCCAGCTTGGGCAGGTCTGTACGAAGCTGCTCCTTTTCAAGTTCCCTGATGATGTCTGCCATTTTTATTTCTCCTTCCTTAGACGTTCGTATAGGCCATTACACCCACATTGGACCGCCCGTTTGTCACAAAGGGCATTATAACACAGCCGCACTTGCAATGCAAGCCATTTTTTGCCCGTTTATCTTGCTTTTTCATCCTTTTTTATGGACTGGATGAATGCTATGTCCTTTTTGTTGAGTTCAACGTGTTCCATCAGCTCCGGACGGCGCGAAAGCGTAAGCTCAATGGCCCTGTCCCGCCGCCAGCGCTCTATCAACGCATGGTTGCCGTTCAGCAAAACCTCCGGCACCTTCATGCCGCGAAACTCCGCCGGGCGGGTATACTGCGGATATTCAAGCAGCCCGTCTGAAAACGATTCCGTCTCCGCCGATTCGCTGCTGCCCAATACGCCGGGTATAAAGCGGGCGATGCAGTCTATCGCCACCATTGCGGCAAGTTCGCCGCCGGTAAGCACATAGTCGCCTATTGAGAGTTCCTCGTCCATGGCGTAGTTCACGCGCTCGTCTATGCCCTCGTAATGCCCGCAGAGGAAAAGCAGATGCTCCTCCTTAGCCAATTCCCGCGCCACCTCTGGCGAAAGCGTTCTGCCGCGCGGGGAAAGCAGTATCCTCCTTGCTTTATGCTCGGGATCTACCGCGTCCAGACATGAATAGATGGGCTGGGCGAGCATTACCATGCCCGCACCTCCGCCGAACGGATAATCGTCCGTATTATGGTGCTTGTTTTCGGAATACTGCCGTATATCGCAAAGGTTGAAATCGAGTATGCCTTTCTGTGCAGCCCTGCCGAGTATGCTTGCGCCCAATACGGGCGGGAACATCTCGGTAAAGGTTGTAAGTATGTCAATCCTCAAACAGGCCAACCTCCTCAAGCACCTTAGAATCCAGCACCATGCACCGGTTTTCAACATCGGTCGAAATTATCGCGCGCTTAAGTGCAGGCAAAAGCAGCTTCTTTTCGCCCGATATTTCATATACATCATTTGCGCCAGTTTCAAACACGTCCGTAAGCGTGCCAAGCTCGCGCCCGGTATCGTCACTCACTCTGCAGCCTATAAGATCCTCCACAAAGTAGGTATCCTTGGGAAGCTTCATTGCATGCGCCCTGTCCACGCATATATACGCTCCGCGAAGCGCCTCCGCATCATCACGCGAAGCGCTGCATGATATGCTCATATATACCGCGTCTTCCTTCACGCCAACGTCCGATACGGTTATAGGCTCCCTTACACCGTTGCGCTCTATATAGGCTTCCCTAAGCCTTTTATAGCGCATCAGCGAATCAGACATGGGTTCAAGCTTTACCGCCCCATGAACGCCGTGAGGCCGCACAATGCGGCCTATTCTGAAAAATTCGCACAGCGCAGCCATATTAGACTATCTCTACGATGTATTTTTTGTTTTCCTTGACAGAGGCGGCCTTGACCACGCAGCGGATAGCCTGGGCTATGCGGCCCTGTTTGCCTATCACCTTGCCCATATCCTCTGCGGCGACGCTAAGCTCTATTACGGTAGCCTTGTCGCCTTCTTTTTCTTCAACCTTGACCTCGTCAGGCTTGTCCACTAAGCTCATCGCTATAAACTTTACCAGTTCTGACATGGACTGCCTCCCGTTCGCTTCCTCCGTCACTGTATCGCTCCGCTCTTCTTGAGCAGGCCGCGTACGGTATCGGTGGGCTGTGCGCCGTTCTTTATCCACTGCTGAGCCTTTTCGTTGTCAACCTTTATCTCGGCGGGGTCGGTCAGGGGATTGTAGTAACCGATTTCCTCAACGAAAGCGCCGTCGCGGGGAGCGCGGCTGTCCGCAACCACTATACGGTAGAAAGGAGCCTTCTTGGCGCCCATGCGGCGAAGTCTGATTTTAAGCATTGTTGTGTCCTCCTGAAATATATGTTGTTTACACTTTTTATATCGAAAACGGCTTTACCGTAATCGTTCTTCATCCTTTAGAAGCCGAACGGGAAGCGGCGCTTGCCCTTCTTGCCGCCCTTTTTACCTTTTCCGGTAAACTGGCGCATCATTTTGCGCGTGGCTTCAAACTGGTTTATAAGCCGGTTGACCTCCTGAATGGTGGTTCCGCTGCCGCGCGCTATCCTGCGCCTGCGGCTGGCGTTCAATATGTCCGGCTTCCTGCGCTCCTTAGGCGTCATGCTCTTTATTATCGCCTGCGTACGCGCAACCTGCTTTTCGTCTATTTCTATGTTGCCAAGCTTTGATGCGTCCATGCCTGGTATCATGCCCATTATGTCCTGCATAGAGCCCATACTCTTCATCTGTTCAAACTGGTCAAGGAAATCCTCCAGCGTGAACTCATCGTTTCTCAGCTTTGCTTCAAGCTCGACGGCCTTCTTTTCGTCAAAAGCGCTCTGTGCCTTTTCAATAAGGGTGAGCATGTCGCCCATGCCGAGTATTCGGCTGGCCATCCTGTCCGGATGGAACGGCTCAATATCCGTAAGCTTTTCACCTGTACCGGAGAACTTGATGGGCTTGCCCGTAACGGCCTTAACGCTCAGCGCCGCGCCGCCCCTTGTGTCGCCGTCAAGCTTGGTCACTATAACGCCCGTAAGTTCCAGCTTTTCATTGAAGGCCTTTGCAACGTTCACCGCATCCTGACCGGTCATCGCGTCTATAGTCAGCAGTATTTCCGCCGGCTGGACTGCATTCCTTATCGCGGCAATCTCGTCCATCATGCCTTCGTCTATATGCAGCCGGCCCGCGGTATCGATTATAACAAGATCCTTCAGTTGCCTGCGTGCTTCCTCGACGCCAAGCTTTGCCGTCTCCACAGGGTCCGCCTGCCCGCGTTCAAATACGGGAACGCCTACCTTGCCGCCCACTACCTTTAGCTGGTCTATTGCCGCGGGGCGATATATATCGCACGCCACAAGCATGGGCGACTTGCCGTATTGCTTGGAAAGATAACCTGCAAGCTTGCCCGCCATAGTGGTCTTACCCGCGCCCTGAAGACCCGCAAGCAGTATCACGCTGGGGCTTTTGGAACCGAACTCTATTTTGGAACCCGTTCCGCCCATAAGCGCGGTAAGCTCTTCATTTACTATTTTTATCACCTGCTGGGCGGGCGTGAGGCTTTCCAGCACCTCTGACCCGACTGCCCTTTCGGTGACCTTATTAACAAAGTTCTTTACAACGGCAAAGTTAACGTCCGCCTCCAGCAGCGCAAGCTTAACCTCGCGCATGGCCTCGCGCACTTCTTTTTCGCTCAGCTTGCCCTTGCCGCCAAGCTTTTTGAAAACGTTTTGTAGTTTTGAGGAAAGCCCTTCAAATGCCATTGTTTCCCTCTATCCTTTCAATAAGGGCATCCAAACCCTTTTGCATATCTTCGTCTGCGCTGTTCTTCCGCATTTCGTTTATGCTTGCTATCAGCGCCATGTCCCTTGCAAGGAAGCCAAGCTTCGCTTCGTATTGCTCCAGCTGATCCTCGCCGCGCAGTATCGCATCCCGCACGGCCTGGCGGGAGACGCCTTCCCTTTCGGCAATTTCTGCCAGCGAGCAATCCTCGTTCAGGCTCTGCTCAAGCGTTGCCCTTTGCCTATCCGTAAGCAGCGCGCCGTACCAATCCAGCAGCAGCCCGAGCCTAAGCCGCTTATCCATGCTTCAGACCTCCTGTAAAGGCTTCAAGCTTTACACCTTTGCTATTATAGCAAATAATAAGGAGATGTCAAGCAATTTTTGCCCGCATCTCCTCATTATATTTTTTAATTACGCGAACATTTTTCCGCGTCTATCGCAAGCACGAACATCAGCACATATAACGCATCATTCGGGTTTGCAACATCCAGTACATATGTATCCGTCCAGTTGAGCAGTTCCTTGGATACCGTCGCTACCGTTGTGCCATATGTGTTAACTATGGTATAGTCCCATTCAAGGAAATTTCCTTCCACGTGCCAGCCGTTGAAGTCTATATTATAGCGCGGGGTAAAGAGCGAAAACTCCTTGCGTATGCTACCGAGGAATTCATTTCCTGCATACAGTTCAAACGCGGGCAGGAACGTAAAAACCCTTTCCTTGACGGTGCCAACTTCATTGCCGCTTGGGTCGAATATCTTCAGGCAATGGCCCCACGAAAGCTGCCCCTTTACCTCGTATGCCGTTTCGCCCGATTCATAGTATATGTCATAACTGTCGAACCAGGAGAAAAAGCGCTGTTTGAATAGCAGTTTCACTTTATATCAGCGCCTCCACAAACGCATCCGCATCAAACGGCCTCAAATCGTCTATCCCTTCGCCAACGCCTATGAAGCGTACCGGCAGTCCCAGCTCGTTCTTTATGGCCACGGCCATGCCACCCTTGGCCGTGCCGTCAAGCTTGGTTATAATAACGCCGGTAAGTCCCGTGCTTTCGCCAAATGCGCGCGCCTGAATTATGGCGTTCTGCCCAGTTGTTGCGTCCAGCACAAGCAGCGCCTCCACCGGCACACCCGGCAGTTCCCTGTCAAGCACGCGGCGTATCTTTTCAAGCTCACTCATAAGGTTCTTTTTATTATGCAGCCTGCCCGCCGTGTCGCAAAGCAAAATGTCGCGCTTGCGTGCCTTGAAACTTGCCGCCGCATCGAACACCACCGCTGCCGGATCCGCGCCTTCGCCGTGCTTAACTATCTGCACCCCGCTGCGCTCCGCCCAAACGGTGAGCTGCTCCGCCGCCGCCGCGCGGAACGTATCCGCCGCGGCCATCATGGGCTGCCGGCCTTTGGAAATATAGTACGCCGCAAGCTTGCCTATGGACGTTGTTTTACCAACGCCGTTAACGCCCACTATCAGCAGCACCGCAGGCCCCTTATCCGCGGCAAATTCGCTGTCCGCCCGCATTTCGTCCGCAACTATGCGCCTAAGCTCCTGCCGCGCTTCGGTGCGGGTCTTAATGCGCTTTTCGTCAAGGCTGTCCCTCAGCGCATCTATAAGCCTTTCAGCCGTATCCATGCCCATGTCGGCAACTATCATGGCTTCCTCAAGTTCTTCATAGAATTCGTTATTCACGCGCTCCCCGCCCGCAAATATGGCTCCAAGCATACCGTTTCCGGCCTTGCTCAGGCTCTTTTTCAGCTTTTCAAAAAAGCCCATCTTCTTTTCCATAGTTCCTCCTTATCCGTTGAATCTGGCGGACACCACCTTGGAGATGCCCCTTTCCTCCATCGCCACACCGTAAAGCGCATTACAGACTTCCATACTGCCTTTGCGGTGGGTTATCATAATAAACTGAGTATCCTTTGAATACCGCTGCACATACTGCGCCACGGTGCTTACGTTCACTTCGTCCAACGCGGACTCTATTTCGTCCAGTATGCAGAACGCCGTGGGCTTCAGCTTCAATATGGCAAACAGCAGCGCGATAGCCGTCAATGCCCTTTCCCCGCCCGAAAGTAGGCTCAGTAGCTGCAGTTTCTTTCCGGGCGGCTGGGCAATAATATCTATATTGCAGTTGAGAATGTCGTTCTTGTCGCTGAGCACAAGCTCCGCCTTGCCGCCGCCGAAAAGCTCAGCAAACGTTGCAGAAAAGTTCTGCTGTATTTTTTCAAACTGCCTGCGGAACTCGTTTTCCATCGTCCGCGTCAGTTCATCTATAAGCTGGCTTAGATCTGCCTTTGCCGCGGTAAGGTCGGCATACTGCGCACTCATTTCATCGTAGCGCTCCTTAACGCTCTTATAATCATCTATCGCGGCAATGTTAACATCGCCCAGAGCACGTATGGCCTTTTTCAGTTCGTCTATGCGTATGTGCGAAGCCGTAACGGCTATCTGCCGCCTGTACGGCAGGGCATTGTCATATGTAAGCTCATAATCTTCCCACATTTTATCCTGCGAGGATTTCAGCTCCATCTCTGCCCTGTTCAGGCCCAGTTCGTTTTTATGCAGCCTGTCGCCAAGTTCTTTTGCTTCTTCAGCAACGTTTTCGCGCCGCTGGCGCAGTTCGTCTATCGTATTAAGCCGGTTCGCGCGTTCTTCTTCCATTGTATGCAGCCTGTCCGTCAGCTTATCCACCTCTTGACGTTCTTCGCTTATGCTGCCCTCTATTTCCTTCAGCTTGCCGCTCAGTTCCATGAACCTTCCCGCAAAGCCGGAAATCACGCGCCTGTCTTCCTCTATCGCCGCTGCAAGCGCCTTTTCTTCCTTTGCAAGCCTATCGTGTTCGTTTTTCAGCGCGGCGGCCTCCTTTTCGCTCCTCGCCAGCGCTATGCGGCACTGCGCCTCACGCTCCGTACATTCGGATAGCTTTGCTTTAAGCGACGAAAGCTCCTGCTGCGCGGCGCGTATATCCGCCTGCGTTGCGGTATTGCTCTGCTCAAGCGTGGATCTATCCTCCGTCGCCGCCTTATAGCGCGCGTCTATGCCGGCAATGTCGTCGTTTATCTGGCTTTCGCCTTCCTCTGCGGCGGAAAGCGCTTCTTCAGCTTCCGAAAGATATTTTTCTATTATGTCCAGCTTCTCGGCATGGGTGGCTATTTCAAGCTCCTTTTCATGCAGCGCGTCCCCCGCTTCCTCCAATGCGTCCTGCGCGCCGGAGAGCGAAGCTTCAAGCCGTGCGTATTCTTCCTCCCGCTGCGCCTTCTCCCTGTCCAATGCGGCGGTTCGCTTTGTAAGTTCTTCTATCTCGCGCTCGCGGCCTATTATGCTGAATTCGCGTTTCTGCACGCTGCCGCCGGTCATCGATCCGCCGGGGTTGACAATATCGCCCTTTAGCGTGGCAATTCTGAACGAAGCCCTCGCCTGGCGGTTAATCGCAATTGCCGCGTCAAGGTCGCTTACTATTACGGTTCTCCCCAGCAGGTTTTCTATTATACCCCTGTATTTTTCATCAAAGCTTACAAGCTCGCTTGCAACGCCTATGAACCCATTCACGCGGCAGCAGTTCAGCTCCCGCTGGTCAAGCATTCTCGCGCGCATTGCGGATATCGGCAAAAACGTTGCCCTGCCGTAGCCCTTGCGCCTAAGGTGTTCTATAACAGCCTTTGCGTCGTTTTCATCCGGCGTTACTATATTTTGCAGCGCCGGGCCAAGGCTCATTTCTATCGCCGTTTCATATTCGCCCGGCACGCTTATAAGTTCCGCAACAACGCCTTCTATCCTGCGTTTTAATGCCGTATCCCGTTCGCTGTCCCGCAACAGGTTTTTTACGCTTGCATAATAGCCTTCATGCGCGCGCTTCATTTCTTCCAGCACTTTCAGGCGGGATTTGCCGGCTTCACTCTGCTGTTCCGCCCTGCGTGCATCCTCGCGCGCCTGTTTAAGGCTTTGGTTTATGTTGTTAAGATTTTGTATCGCGGCCTCGCGCTGCTTTTTGCGTTCTTCTTTTTCGCTGAGCAGTTTGTTGTGCTCCGCTTCCGCCCGGGCGTATTCTTCCTTCAGCTCGGTTCTCTTTTCTTCGGCCCGCGCCCTGTTGCGCGCCATGTTTTCCGCCTGAGCCACAAGGCCTTGGCGCATAGTTTCAAAGCGGGATATAAGTATCCTCGCATCGGCAATGCGGTTCATCGCATCTATCAGCGCGGCCTTTTGTTCTTCCAAGCTTTCTTCCTTCTTCTCCGCCTGTGCGCTCAGTTGATTCAGCTCTTCCGCCGCTTGGGCGGCCTCTGTACGCTTTGCGGAAAGCTCGGCTTCGCTTTCTTCAGCTTTCCTTCGGCTTTCATCTACTTGTCCGGCCAACTCATCGTATCTTTTTTCGTTATTATCAAGCTGGTTCTGCCGCTGCTCCTTTTCGCGCATGAACGCCTCCATACGCTCGCTGAGTACCTTTGATTCGCCCGCGTGGCCTTCAACGCCCGTAGTCATTTTAAGCAATTCAGCCTGTACCTGACTTATGGACGTGTTCAGCGCGCGTTCAAGTTCTTCTTCCTGCGCACAGTTCGCCGCAATGGCGGCCTCTATTTCCTCTTTTTGCTTTAGCTCTTCCCCGATGGATTCTATTGCTTCATTCAGAGTGTTTATGCGTTCGTTGAGCCTATCGTATTGATAAAGAAATACGTTTATCTCTATTTCTTTCAGTTCATCGCGCAGCTTAAGATATTCTCTCGCCGCGGCGCTCTGTTCTTCCAGCGGGCCTACACGTTCCTCAAGCTCTTTTATAATATCGCTGAGCCTATCCATGTTGACCTTGGTGCTTTCAAGCTTCCGCGCGGCTTCCTCCTTGCGCACGCGGAACTTCATAACGCCCGCCGCTTCCTCAAACGCGCTGCGCCTGTCCGCCGATTTTGCGGAAAGTATCTGCTCCACGCGGCCCTGACCTATTATGGAATAGCCCTCGCGGCCAACGCCCGTGTCCCGGAAAAGCTCCGCTATATCCTTCCTTCGGCAGGAGGAACGGTTAATAAAGTATTCGCTTTCTCCGCTCCTATATATGCGGCGCGTAACGCATACTTCGTTAAAATCGGTTGCCAATTCATGGTCGTAATTATCAAACGTGAGCGATACTTCGCCGTAAGAAAGCGGCTTTTTCGCCTCTGTCCCGTTGAATATAACGTCCTCCATCTTTTCGCCGCGCAGTGCCTTTGCGCTCTGCTCGCCCAAAACCCAGCGCACGGCGTCCGCAATGTTGCTTTTCCCGCTGCCGTTGGGGCCGATAATTGCCGTTATACCGTCGTCAAATACAATTTCTGTTTTACGGGCAAATGATTTGAACCCGTACATTTCCAGTTTGGTCAGCCTCAATCTTCGTTCCTTTCGGGCCGGGGAATAATGCCCATTTCCTCAAGCGCGGCCTTTGCCGCATGCTGGCCGGCTTCCTGCTTGGTTTTGCCATCGCCGCTGCCTACCACCGCGCCCGCAACCGTAACGTCCATATTGAAAACCTTATTATGGTCCGGCCCGCTGCTGCCCGTAAGCACATATGCTATTTGACCCATATGCCGCTTTTGTACATATTCCTGAAGCATGGTCTTGTAATCCTTATGCGGCCCGCCGCTTACGGCGCTCTGCACCGCCGTGCCGATAAAGCCCATTATAAAGCCCTTTGCCGTATCCATGCCGCCGTCAATGTACAAAGCGCCTATCAGCGCCTCCACAGCGTCGCTCAATATGCTCGGCTTCTCCCTGCCGCCGGAATGATCCTCCCCGCGCCCAAGCAGAAGCGATTTGCCGAGTTCCAGCTTTTTTGCAACGTCATAAAGCGCGCCTTCGCACACCGTCTGCGCCCTAAGCCGCGTCATGTCGCCCTCGTTATATTCGGCAAAGCGGTTGTATAGATACTCGCTTACGCAAAGTTCAAGCACCGCGTCGCCCAAAAACTCCAGCCTTTCGTTATGCGCGCTTGCCCTGCCGTCCCCTTTAACGTAGGACGTATGCGTAAGCGCCATATCAAGCAGCCTTTTATCATTAAAGCTGTATCCAACGCGCCTTTCCAGCGATTCAAGCTTTTTTCGCCTATCCGCGTCCATTTTTCCTCCTGTGCGGAAAAAAGGGGCTGCCCGCATTGTTCAGGCGGCCCCTATGCTTTCCAGATGGGTTTATTTCTTGTTGATGTAGTTCACTATGTCGCCAACGGTATGGATGTTTGGCAGATCGTCATCGGGTATTTCAATACCGTACTGCTGCTCCAGATCCATTATAAGCTCAACAACGTCCAGTGAGTCGGCCTTGAGATCCTCAATAAGCCTGGATTCCATGGTTATGGACTCCTCGGGAATGTCAAGCTGCCTTGCTATATTCTTGCGTACATTTTCAAACTCCATTTTAAGCGTCCCCTTTCATGCTCTGCTATATTATTTAAGTTTAGCCCCAGCGGCATAATATGTCAATCCTTCAAAATGATATACCGCGCCACATTATGCGTTTATTCCTCATCCGGAAGTGATGCAATGGCCTCGGCTATCTTGGGATTCACATTACCTTTCACAAACAGTTCCGCCTGTCTTATGGCTGAAGCGAACGCCTTTGCATCGGAGCTTCCGTGCGCCTTTATTACGCAGCCGTTTATGCCAAGCAACGGCGCGCCGCCAACTTCTTTATAATCCATCTTCTTTTTGAAGCGGCGGAATGCACCCATTGAAAGCGCCGCGCCGATTTTGGACTTAAAATCGGCCGTAAGCTCTGTTTTGAGCATAGCCATCATTGAACTTGCAAGCCCTTCGGTATATTTAAGCACCACGTTGCCGACGAATCCGTCGCAAACCAGCGCATCGAATTCGCCTGAAAGTACTTCCCTTGCCTCGCAATTTCCGGCAAAGTTTATAGGCGCCGCACTCAGCAGCTTATATGCCGCTTTGGTCAGCTCGCAGCCCTTTTCGGCCTCCTCGCCATTGTTCAGCAGCGATATGCGCGGGTTATCCACACCCATAACACTTTGCATATATGCGCTTGCCATCACGCCGAACTGCTGCAAATACTGCGGCTTGCAGTCCGTATTCGCGCCGCAGTCTATCAGCATTATCCAGCCGCCCTTAACCGTTGGCAGCAGCGGAGAAAGTGCCGGACGCTTAACGCCCTTTATGCGCTTGACTATAAGCGTTGCACCCGCAAGCAGCGCGCCCGTGCTGCCGGAGGACACGACCGCATCCACCTCGCCTTTTGCTGCAAGGTTCAGCGCCTTTACCATGGATGCTTCTTTTTTTCTTATTGCGGCGGTCGGCTGCTCATGGCAGTCTATCTCCTCCGCCGCGTCAAGTATTGTTATCCTGCCGCTGTTTACGCCCAGCTTAGCAAGTTCATCCTTTATTGCCTGCTCTTTACCAACAAGTGTTATAGCTATATCCCTGTCGGCTTCCGCGGCCCTTACCGCGCCTTCCACCGCCGCGCCGGGGCAATTATCCCCGCCCATAACGTCTAACGCTATGCGTATCATATAAGTGCAAATATCCTTCCGTGTTAAAAATATATGCTATTCTATCACATATTTCTGAATAACGCAAAAAGAGGATACGCGAAACGCATCCTCTATTTACTTTAAGGTCAAATAAATTATTTGGCTTCTTCAACCTTGACGACCTGCTTGCCGTCGTAATAGCCGCAATTCTTGCAAACCCTGTGGGCCAGCTTGGGCTCATGGCACTGCGGGCAAGCCACGATGCCGGGGATGGAAAGCTTCCAGTTGCTGCTCCTGCGTGAATCACGCCTCGCCTTGGATGTTTTTCTCTTGGGGACCGCCATTTGTCACACCTCCTTATCCTCGTTAAACAGCGCCTTGAGCTTAGCGAACGGATTATCGTCCTCCGCTTCCTGCTCACAGGAACACTGTACTGTATTCAAATCGCACCCGCATACCGGGCACAGTCCGCGGCAATCATCTTTGCACAGAACATAGTTCTCCATGTTCAGCAATATGGTGTCGCGCACAAGGTCGCTTAGGTCAAGCTCTTCTCCGCTGAACGGATAGGCGTCGCCGTCTTCCGGCGCGTTTTTTTCAAACCGCTCCTCAAACTCATGCGCAAACGGAACCGTAAGTTCTTTCGCACAGCGGGCACATTCGCCCTTCAGCGCCGTTTTGACGCTGCCTGAGGTTTCAAAGCCGCTCCCGTCGAAAACATAATTTATCTCAACCGTTACATCGTCCGCAAAGCGAATCCACCGGCCGGGATACTCAATGTCCTCTATTCTTTCGCAAAGAACCGCATGCCCTTCGCGCCCTGGAAGCTTAAGCTCCGTTGCCACGTTCAACTTCATAAAAAGTCAACCTCGTCTATTTTATCCGTTGCGATATCGTTTGTCAACAATATCTTGTATCAAAAGCACCGTTTTTTGCGGGTATTTTGCTTATTTGGCGGTAAGGGCAGCCGTATCGCGGGCAATCATCATCTCTTCGTCGGTCGGGATGACGAAAACCTTCACGCGGCTGGTGGGCTTGGAAATCTCCACTTCCTCGCCGCGGGGGCAGGAATTGTTGAAGTCGAAATCAACGTCAACGCCCAGATATTCAAGGCCGCTGAGAACCTTTTCGCGCACGCCGCGGTCGTTTTCGCCAACGCCGGCGGTGAATACTATCGCGTCAACTCCGCCAAGGGCGGCAGCGTATGCGCCGATGTACTTCTTTACTTTGTAGCAGAAGGTGTCAAGCGCAAGCTGAGCGCGCTCGTTGCCGTTGTTGGCCGCCTCTTCCAAATCGCGGAAGTCGCTGGATACGCCGGAAATGCCAAGTACGCCGCTCTTCTTGTTCAGGTAATTGTCTATGCCCTTCTTGTCAAGGTTCAGCCTTTCCATCAGGTAGGTAACGATGGCGGGGTCCATATCGCCGCAGCGGGTGCCCATGGGTACGCCTTCAAGGGGAGTAAGACCCATGGAGGTATCCACGCACTTGCCGCCCTTTATGGCAGAAATACTGGAACCATTGCCCAGGTGGCAGGTGATTATGCGGGTGTCTTCCTTGGGCATGTCCAGCTTGGTCAGTGCGCGCTGAGAAACATACATATGGGAAGTGCCGTGGAAACCGTAACGGCGGACCATGTGCTCCTTGTATGCTTCATAGGGCAGGCCGTACAGGAATGCCTTGGGGGGCATGGTCTGATGGAAAGCGGTATCGAACACGCCTACCATCGGGGTGTTGGGCATTATGGCCTGGCAGGCGCGCACGCCCATCAAATTGGCGGGGTTGTGCAGCGGAGCCAGCGGAGTGAGAACTTCCATTTCTTTTATAAGTTCATCAGTGATTATGACGGACTTATTGAACTTTTCGCCGCCGTGTACAAGGCGATGTCCAACGGCGTCTATCTCGTCCATGCTCTTCACTACGCCGATTTCTGGATCGACCAGCGCATCCAGCACCATGCGGATGGCGTCGGTATGATCCTTCATGTCCTGCTTGAACTCGAACTTACCCTTGCCTTCGGGCTTATAGGTAAGCATGGAGCCTTCTATGCCGATGCGCTCGCAAAGGCCCTTAGCGATAACTTCGCCGTTGTCAACGTTGATAAGCTGATATTTGAGTGAAGAGCTTCCCGCGTTTATAACAAGAACTTTCATTTTTATCTCCATCCTTATATTATTTAATAGCCTGCGCCTGAACAGCGGTTATAGCGACCACGGAAACTATGTCCGCAATGCTGCATCCGCGGGACAGATCGTTGATGGGCTTTGCGAAGCCCTGGGACACGGGGCCTACTGCCTCGGCACCGGCAAGACGCTGCACCAGCTTATAGCCGATGTTGCCCGCCTGCAGATCGGGGAATATAAGCACGTTGGCATGGCCGGCAACCTTGCTGCCGGGAGCCTTGAGCGCGGCAACCTTGGGAACCATGGCGGCATCCGCCTGAAGTTCGCCGTCAACATCCAAATCGGGCGCAAGTTCCTTCACCTTGGCAAGCGCTGCGGTGACCTTGTCTACGTTCTCGTGCTTGGCGCTGCCCTTGGTGGAGAATGAAAGCATGGCTACCTTGGGGTCCATGCCGAGCAGGGTCTTTGCGGTGTTGGCGGTGGCAATGGCTATGGAGGCCAGCTCATCGGGATTGGGGTTGATGTTTATGGCGCAGTCGCCGAACAGCATAAGGCCATTGTCGCCGTATTCTTTATTGGGTATTTCCATTATGAAGCAGCTGGAAATGGTGTTGATGCCCTTAGCCATCTTTATTATCTGGAGGCCCGGCCTAAGGGTGTTGCCTGTGGTATTTATTGCGCCGGAAACCATGCCGTCCGCCTTGCCTTCCTTTATCATCATGCAGGCATAGAACAGCGTGTTCTTTATGGTTTCGCGGGCCTTTTCGGGGGTCATGCCCTTGGCCTTGCGCAGCTCGTAGAAGCCGTTTGCATAATGCTCAAAATCGGGATCGGTAAGAGGATTGATTATGTCTATACCGCAGAGGCATACGTTGAATTTCTCCGCAACCTTCTTTATCTCTTCCTCATCGCCGAGCAGCGTGACCTTTGCGATCTTCTCATCGGTAATTATCCTTGCGGCCTGAACGGTGCGCTCCTCGCTGCCTTCAGGAAGCAGAATGTGCTTCACGTCCGCTTTAGCCTTCTCTTTAATGCTGTCCAACACTGACATTTTAGTTTGCTCCTTTCAAAAAAAGCGTATAACTTCTGGCCTCAGGCCACAACTATGTATTATAGCACCTTTTTTGCTTATATCATAGCCATTATTGGGATTTGTGGCGTTTTTTATTCAAAAAGCATACATTGCATGATATAATCGGGTTATAAACCGCTTGGGAGTCAATGTGTTATGACGCGCTGCACGGGCATAATTGCCGAATACAATCCATTCCATAACGGCCACCGCTTTCATATTGAGCGTACAAAGGCGCAAAACGGCGGCCGACCCGTTATAGTTGCCATGAGCGGCTGGTTTGTGCAGCGCGGCGATGTTGCGGCATACGATCCGTATATCCGCGCCAACTGGGCGCTCGAGAACGGAGCGGACATAGTGCTGATGCTGCCGGTCATGTTCTCCATGGCTCAGGCGGAAAGATTTGCTGTTGGCGGCGTAAGCCTGCTCAACTCCACAGGAATAGTCGACTCGCTCTCCTTCGGCGCAGAATGCGGAGACGCGGCAGTTCTCGTCCGTATGGCCGAATCGTTAAAAGCTGAGTCCGCCGAATATAAGGCCGCGCTTGCATCCGTCCTATCCTCAGGCAAAAGCTTTCCCGCCGCACGCTCCGCAGCGTTATGCGCAACGCTCGGCGAAGAGAACGCCCGCCTTCTCTCCTGCGCGAACAACATACTTGGCATTGAATACATAAGCGCCATAGCCAAGCTGAATGCTCCCGTCACTCCTATGGCCGTAATGCGCACGGGCGCGCAGCACGATTCGGCAGACGCCGAAAACGGCAGCATGAGCGCATCCGCAATCCGCACAGCACTTTTGGGCGGCAATGCCGGCGCCATACGCCACGCCGTTCCTCAAAGTGTATACAGCGCAGTCGCTGATTTGAGTGTAATGAACATTGAATCCCTGTCTCAAGCCGCTATATATGCGCTGCGCCGGCTCAACCCAAGCGATATTGCCGCCCTGCCCGATGTTGCGGAAGGGCTTGAGAATGCAATATGTTCCGCATGTCGTGAAAGCAGCGGCTTTGCCGAACTCACCATGAATATAAAGAGCAAGCGATACACGCTTTCCCGCATACGCAGAATATGCATAAATGCGCTGCTTGGCATAACAAAAAGCGACTATGCGCGCCATCTGCTGCCGGAATATATTCGCGTGCTCGGCGCGCGCCGCGAAGCATTGCCGCTGATAGGCGAAATGGCAGAAAAAGCTTCTCTTCCCCTCGTTGCCTGCCGTGCGGACTACGATAAACTCAGCGAAAGCGCAAAAGCAGCCTTTGATAAGGATATTTTTGCTGCCGAAACCGCGCAGTTAAACGGCAAAGCGATAAGCGAATTCAAAAGAAAGTTTATAATAGTCTAAATACTCCTCTGCATATGCTCATACATTATAGTATGAGCAGAAAAATAGTCTTTTCGTTATGCGTGCTGCTTTGCGGCGCGCTTATAGCATTGAATGGCGAAGCGGCCGAGGCTGCACGCAGCGGCTTCGCCCTGTGGCAAAACAGCGTTATGCCTGCGTTGCTGCCGTTTTTTGTATGCACGGGGCTTATGCGCAAACTTGGGCTTATTAGTCTTGGCAATCCGGCGGCGCTTATGGCGCTTTCCTTCATTTCCGGCGCGCCGGGCGGGGCAAGGCTTTGTGCCGGAATATACGGCGACAGCACTCAGGACAATACAGTAATGGCCGCCTCTCTCAATGCACTCAGTCCCATGTTCATTACAGGCGCGTTTGCTTCATCCATGCTGCGCTGCCCTCAGGCCGCTATACCGATAGTTTCGGCACAGCTTATAGCCATGCTTGTTTTCTTTATAGTAGCATTAAGAACAACACCCATGCCTACGCGCATTGAAGCACGCGATGAGAAAGTAAACGCCGGCGTGCTATTTGCCGCCAGCGTTACGGAAGCCGCAGCCTCGCTCATATCGATATGCGGCATGATAGTATTCTTTTCCGTTTTGATGCGTATGATGGAAATAACCGGCCTTCTGAGCATAATTGCTTGGCCTCTCAAGCAGCTTATACTGCTGCTCAATGGCCCCGGCCATGCAGCCGAAGTGATGATATGCGCCGCGGTTGAAGCCGCGACCGGCGCTAACCGCATAGCTGATGCTGCGCTCAGCTTACGGGAAGCCACGGCGCTTGCCGCGTTCGCGTTCTCTTTCGGCGGGCTTTGCATAATGGCGCAGAGTATGATATTCATGCGTATAGATATAAAGAAGTATCTGATATGCAAGCTGGCGCAGGGCATGCTTGCCGCGCTGATAGCGTATCTGTTGTTCCCTCTCTGCTGCAATGGTGCGCAAAGCGTTACCGCAGAGCCGGAAATAATGGAAACATTAGGGCAAAACAGCCTTTCCGCCCTTGCTATACTTGCCTGCTCAATGGCGGCAATGGGCGCGGTAATGCTTATCTGCGCCGCAAAGGCAAGGCTGGAAAGGCTGAAAAACGCCGGTATTGAGCGGGATTAGAGCAGTATTACTCCTGCTTTCTCCGCTTCTTCCATGGTATGCTTATCCCATATGGAGGACTGCACTTCGCCGATGTGCGCCTTTTCAAGCATGAACATGCAAAGGCGGGACTGGCCTATACCTCCGCCTATAGTGAGCGGCAGTTCGCCGTTGAGCAGCGCCTTATGGAACGGCAGCTTCGCACGTTCCTCGCAATGCGCCGCAGCAAGCTGCTTTTTCATGGATTTCTCATCAACCCTTATGCCCATGCTGGATATTTCAAATTCGCTGTCCAGCACGCTGTTATAAAGTATTATGTCGCCGTTGAGTTCCCAATCGTCGTAGTCGGGTGCGCGGCCGTCGTGCGGTTCGCCGTTTGAAAGCTCACCGCCTATTTTTTCAACGAATATGGTGCCGTGTTCCTTGGCAAAAAGGTATTCTCGCTCCTTGGCAGTCTTATCCGGATACATATCCAGCAGCTCTTGGCTGGTTACGAACGTTACTTCGCGGTTCATCTGCGCATTAAGCACAGGATACTTCGCCTGCACAACGGCCAGCGTATAGCCAACTGCTTCCACTATTGAACGTACCGTGCACTCAAGATACGCCCTGTTCCTATCCTGTCTGGTTATCACCTTTTCCCAGTCCCACTGGTCAACGTATATTGAATGCAGATTATCCAGCCTTTCATCCCTGCGGATAGCGTTCATGTCCGTGTAAAGGCCGCGTCCCTCATGAAAATCATAACGCTTCAGCGCATAACGCTTCCATTTTGCCAGCGAATGCACAACCTCTGCATCCCTCCCTGTTGCGGGCGCATCAAAGCGTACAGGGCGTTCCACGCCGTTAAGGTTATCGTTCAGACCCGTATCCGGATATACGAACAGCGGCGCGGATACGCGCTTGAGGTTCAACACGCCCGAAAGCGCTTCCTGAAACGTGGCCTTTATCAGCGCAATAGCATTTTGCGTGTCATAAAGGTTCAACTTGGTTTTGTACCCTTCGGGTATGGTCGTTTGCAGCATTGCCATGGTACTTTATCTCCTTATAAAAAAATAAGCGGCGCTATTCGCGCCGCGGTTTATCATCGTTTATGCGAATTATTCTTCGTCGTCGAAATCATCGTCGTCGAAGTCGATATTCTTCTTTTTCTTTCCAAACAGTTTGCCAAAGAATCCGCCCTTTTCTTCTTCGTCTTCCTCGTCCTCGTATTCGTCCTCTTCATCGTCGTCAATGGGCTTGGACTTCATCTTGGCCGTATGGGTATGCTTCTTGGGCTCTTCGGCTACGGTTTCTTCCTCTGCCGCGTTCGCATTGCCGTTTTCGTTTTCGGCTGCAGGCTCGGCAGAGGGCTGATTATTGGCGTTTGCAGTATTCCTTGCGTCAAGGTCCTTTCGATTTATAGCAACAAGCTGACGGTACTCATTAAGGAAGTTTTCAAGATCCTTAAGAACATCGTCCGCATAGCACTTAGCATTTTCAAATACAAGGCCGGCGTTTGCTTCCGCCTTCTGCGCAAGCAGCTTCGCTCTGCGCTGCGCTTCTTGATATATCTCGTCCTCTGATACAAGCCTTTCGTATTCGCTGCGCGCCTTTTCTATTATATCCGCCGCCTTCTGCTTAGCGTCGGCCACTATCTTTTCGCCGTCGGTCTCAGCCTGGCTCACAACGTCCCTTGCGTGCTCGTCAGCATTGTCTATCATGGACTGCGCATCAACTATAACGCTGTTGGCCCTGCGGATATCCTCCGGTATTGTGACCTTAAGATCGCCCAGCAGATCCATCATTTCTTCAACGTCTATCACGCGCTTGTTCGCTCCGCCTATTTTTGGACGGGGGCTGTTTTCAACCATATCTTCTATCTGGCCTATAATGGTAAAAATCTGCATATTCTGGATATTATTGCTCATTTTTCTCAACCTTTCCAAGGATGTATTCAGATATTTCATTCGGCACCAGCGCGCCGATATCCGCACCGTATTTCATCAATTCGCGCACCGCGCTTGAGCTTATATGCACATGCGCCGCATCGCACGCAAGATACACCGTCTGCACCTCCGGCGCAAGGCGCTTGTTAAAGTACTCCATATTGGTCTCGAACTCATAATCGTCATATGAGCGAAGCCCGCGCACTATAAACCCCGCGTCGTGCTTACGCGCGCATTCAACGGTAAGCCCGCTGAAGCTGTCCGCCGCCGCGTTCTTTATCCCCTCCGCCTCTATCACGCGGTTTATCAGCATGACCCGTTCCTCATCGCCGAACAGATAATGCTTGGCGGGATTTGGTATAACGCACACGGTGACATGATCGAATATTTCGCATGCCCGCTTGAGTATATCAAGATGCCCAACCGTAAACGGATCGAAGCTTCCCGGGAAAACAGCGTTTTTCATTCTTCTCCTTCCAGCCTGTAAAAGGACAGCGCGGTGTCGCGGTATATTCGCCTGTCATAAAGCACAAGCGCCCCCGTATCCACCGGCGCAATATGCGCATCATGCTCGGCTATTACCATCGCGCCATTATTCAATATGCCCGCTGTGCTAAGCTCCTTCAGCACCTTTTCCATAAGCCCGGCCCTATACGGCGGGTCAAGGAACACAATATCGAACCTCCTTGCCGAGAGCGAGCGTATGGCCTGGGCAAAGTCTACGTTCATGACGACCGACTTCTGCTCAAAGCCCAGCTTTTCAATGTTTGCACGTATCACCTTTACCGCATCGCGGGACATATCGTTGAACGCCGCAAAGCTTGCCCCGCGGCTGAGCGCCTCAAGCCCCAGATTGCCGGATCCTGCAAAAAGGTCAAGCACGGTTTTACCGTAAAGCTGAAACTGTATTATGCCGAAAAGCGATTCCTTTACCCTATCTAGTGTAGGACGGGTATCCATTCCCTTCGGCGCGAGTATAGGCCGCCCCTTGCAGGAGCCTGCGATTATGCGCACATAAACCTCCAATAAGGACTTATCCTTAGTATTTTAGCATTATACCATACCAAGTTACAAGCATAAATCCTCTCCGAGGCCAATTTTTTACAAATAATACGCTATTGGGGCCAAAAGAGCAACCCCTTACAGCCCCAATTTTTATTTTATTATGCTGCTATAGGCTTTGTTAATGTTCCTCATGCGCCACTTTGCCGTTTACCAGCGTAAGCACGCAGCGGGAGCGGAAATCGAACGGATGACCGCTGAACACGGCTATGTCCGCATCCTTGCCTACTTCTATGGAGCCTACCCTGTCCGCTATGCCGGTTATCTTGGCCGCGTTTATGGTTATGGCCTTGAGCGCGCCTTCCTCGCTTGCGCCTTCGCGCACGGCAACGGCCGTGCATATGGGCAGATACTGTTCCGGTGTAACGGGGTGATCTGTCATCATTGCGTATTCTATACCCGCCTGCTCCAGCACCTTAGGTGCTTTGAAGGAAAGGTTCTTCAGTTCTATCTTGCTGCGGTCGGTAAGCAGCGGCCCAACTATTATGCCTTCGCAGTCCTCGCTGAGTGCCTCTTTAAGCTTATCGGTTATAAGATATCCTTCCGTGCAATGGTCAAGCGTGTAGCGCAGCTTAAATTCGCGGCATATGCGTATGGCGGTAAGTATATCGTCAGCACGGTGCGCATGTATCTTCATGGGCAGTTCGCGGCGTATCACGCGCGCCAGTATCTCCTTGCCAAGATTTCTTTCGGGCATCTTTTCGGGATCTACCTTGCCCTTTTCAAGCTTTTCGTTGTATTCCTGCGCCTCAATAAGCGCCTTGCGCATAAGGGCGGCTGTAGCCATTCTGGTAGACGGTGTCTGGTTCTTCCCATTATATACCCGCTTGGGGTTTTCGCCAAAGGCTGCCTTTACAGCCACGGGAAAGCGCAGTACCATATCCTCTACACTGTCGCCATGTGTCTTTATTGCCACGAACTGTCCGCCTATAACGTTCGCGCTGCCGGGGCCTGTCACGCAGGTGGTCACGCCGCCCGCAGCCGCTTCCTCAAAGCAGCGATCGTATGGATTTATGGCGTCGATCGCCCTAAGCTCGGGAGTTATGGGATTTGTGCATTCATTCCCGTCCGCGCCTTCAAAGCCCATCGCGTCCTCCCACATGCCTATGTGGCAATGCGGGTCAACTATGCCGGGCATAACGGTCATGCCGGTAACGTCGCGCACTTCCGCATCGCTATACGAAAGGTTCTGGCCCACGGCTACTATTTTGCCGTTTTCTATCGCCACGTCGCCCACGAACGCGGGGCCTGCCATGGTCATCACGTTTCCGTTTTTCAATACGAGCATTTTACTTGTCCTCCTTAATTTTGAGTTTGTTTATTCAAACAATTTGTTTACCGTTTGTTCAACCGCGTCCGTCACGTCCCGCGCCATAAGCATGCGTTCCTTCAGCAGCGCCATCGCCTCTTCCGCGCTTGCCCCCAGCGTATACGCGCCCGCGCATGCCGCACCGAACGTATCCAGCCCTTGGCTCAGCATGGCAAGCGTTATGCCGCTGAGCACATCCCCGCTGCCGCCCTTTGCAAGTCCGCTGTTGCCGTTTGTATTCAGGGCAATGCGCCCGTCATGGCAGGCAATAACGCTTCGGTATGATTTGAGCAGCACGGTGCAACCCCATTGTTCGGCATATTTTGCGGCCACTTCCGCCTGATTTTCTTTTATGTATGCCGTACTCAGCCCCGTAAGCCGCGCCATTTCGCCTATGTGCGGCGTAAGCACGGCCTTATCGTGCAGCACATTTGCAGTATCCTCCATGCGTGAGAGCGCATTAAGCCCGTCTGCGTCAATCACGATTGGCCTTCTTGCCGCAAGCGCAAGCCGCACCGTGTTTTCAACCCCGCTGTCCTTACCCATGCCAGGGCCTACGCATATGGTGCTCGCTTCGGCAATATACGGCGCTATGAAGCTTTCGTCAAGCTCATTCCATTTCTCGCCGCCGAACGCAATGCACATGCATTCAGGCACGCTGTAAAACGCCTGCCGCGCCCCGTTCGGCACAATGGCCTTCAGCGTGCCTACGCCCGCGCGCAGCGCTGCCGCCGCGCACATGAGCGCAGCCCCGCTCATCAGTTCGCTGCCCGCGATTATAAGCGCGCGGCCATTATCCCCCTTATTTGCGGTCGGCTTTCTTTCGCCAATCAGCGCCTTTATCTTTTCAAACGTTAGCTGTTCCATTTTTTGTTATTCGCCGTCCTCATCATCCGCGCAGGAGAAATCCACATCATCGGCATTATTGTATATCGTCTCCAGCGCGCACTTTGCCGCGTCATAGCCAAAGCCGCGGCCCATAAGCCGGCGCGTAACGCGCTGCTTACGCTCGTGTTCTTCAAGCGAAGCGAACTGAGCGTCAAACTTTTTCGCCACGGCAAGCGCATTTTCCTGCTCCGTCTCGGGCGTTACGGCTTCAAGCGCGGCGTTTATAACATCCTTTGAAAGCTTATGCGCATATAGCTGCGTCCAAAGCTTTTTTCTGCTTATTGGCTTTGTAGCAAGGCGTGTAGTGATAAAATCCGCCGCATATTTCTCATCGTCAAGATATTTAAGCTCTATCAGCCTGCTTATAACCTGATTCACTTCGTATTCGCCATAATTTAGCGCATCAAGCTTTTCCTCAACTTCACGCACGGTGCGCGCCCTGTCTGAAAGGTAATCAAGCGCCGCATCCATGGGTGAACTTGCAAGCCTGTTTTTCTTCATAAAAAATTCCTCCGCCGCCTTATCGTGGCCGTATTGCTATCTTTAATCATAATAAGCAAACGGCATTTTAGCAATACTAAACTTGCCCAATGATTCGCGGCACGGTAAAAAAGCCGCTGTCATTTAGCAAAAAAAGATCTTGATTCAGGAGGAAAAAACATGACCCTTGACCAAAACGGCAATCCTCAGGCGCAGGGCGCCGGGATGGACACGAAAAACCTGGGCATAATCCAGGACCAGATGCACCACGAAGCGCTTGCTTATAAAAAGTGCCGCGTATGCTCAGAATGGCTAAGCGATCAAACGCTTAAAGACATAGCCAACCGTGCAGCGCAGCATCACAAGCAGCATTTCGACTCGCTGGACAACTATCTGCGCAGCCATAGCTAAGAAGGAGGAACCACGCATGAACAGCACGTTTAATTCCCGCCCCAACATGAGTGAACAGGAGATTTTGAGTGATCTCCTTTCAAGCGAAAAACAGCTGGTTAAAGAATACGCCAGCGACATAAGCGAATCCTCCTGCGCAAATTTGAGGGGTTTGCTTGCGAACAACCTTGTTGAATGCTCCGCGGATCAGCTTGCCATATTCGAGCAGATGAATCAGCGCGGCTTCTACAAAACCAAGCAGGCCCCGCAAAGCGACATCACAACCGCCAAGCAGGATATGGATACGCTCAGGCAGCAGACCGGTTTCTGAAATTAGGATCAGCGCCGCCTTGCGCGGCAAAAGATATCCCCCGAGCCACTATCGGTACGGGGGATATTTCAATTTGCTTTATATATGCATTATATGCACTTCCATCTTGCGCCGCCGGGTATATCCGTTATCTCTATTCCCTGCGCTTTAAGCTCATCGCGTATGCGGTCGGCCTCGGCAAAGTTCTTCGCCTTCTTCGCTTCGTAACGCGCCTGTATCTTCGCCGTCACTTCGGCATCCTCGCTGCCATCCTCAGCCAAAATGCTGTATACGCCGGCCGTGGGCTTTGCAGCCGCCGCGGCGCGCTTGCGTACCTCATCAGCCTTCTTTATAAGGTCAAGGCTCAGCACCTTGTCAAAATCGTCCAGCATTAACAGCTTCGTGGCATCGTTCGTTTTATACTTCAGCACGTCGTAAAGCGCGGTAACGGCAAGGGACGTATTAAGGTCGTTGCCAAGGGCTGCGTTGAACTTTTCTCTCAGCGCCGCCACGGCTTCGTTATCTATTTCGCCGCCGTCGTTTTTAAGCGCCGCAACCTTTGCAATAAGCTTTCGGTATGTTCCCGCAGCGTTATCAAGGTTTTCCCATGTAAACACAAGATTGCGCCTGTAATGGCTCTGCAGGCAGAACAGGCGATAGCACAGCGGATCGTAGCCCTTTTCTTCAAGTAGGGATACGGTAAGGAACTCTCCCTTTGATTTGGACATTTTTCCGCTTGCGGTATTCAGATGCATAACGTGCATCCAGTATTTGCACCAAGGATGACCAATATAGCTTTCGGACTGCGCTATTTCGTTGGTGTGGTGCGGGAAAGCATTGTCTATACCGCCGCAATGTATGTCAAGGTATTCGCCCAGATATTTCAGCGATATGCCCGTGCATTCTATATGCCAGCCGGGGTAGCCCGTTCCCCACGGGGAATCCCACTTGAGCGCCTGATCCTCAAACTTGGATTTGGTAAACCACAGCACAAAGTCATTCTTATTGCGCTTGTTGGTGTCCTCCTCCACGCCTTCGCGCACACCAACGGCAAGATCCTCTTCCTTATGCTCATTGAATATATAGTATTTATCCAGCTTTGAAGTATCGAAATACACGTTGCCGTTGCTGAAGTACGCATAGCCCGTATCAATAAGCTTGGTTATTATATTTATATATTCATCTATGCATCCCGTGGCGGGCTGCACAACATCCGGCCTTTTTATGTTCAGCTTTCTGCAGTCATCAAAAAATGCGTCCGTGTAGAACTTGGCTATTTCCATAACCGTTTTATGCTCGCGCTTTGCGCCCTTGAGCATCTTATCATCGCCTTCGTCAGCGTCGCTTGTAAGGTGACCAACGTCCGTTATGTTCATAACGCGCTTTACGGGATATCCGATATAGCGCAGATACTTTTCAAGCACATCTTCCATTATGTAACTGCGCAGGTTGCCTATGTGCGCATAATGATACACCGTAGGCCCGCAGGTATACATCTTTACCAAGCTTGGATCGTTGGGTATGAACTCTTCTTTTTTGTGCGTTGCCGAATTATATAAATACATGCTCTTCTCCTTTTGCACATCTATTGATCGTATTTACCGTCCGCGTAGCTGCGGCCGTATTCTTCCTCTCCATCGCCTTCAAGCTGCCCCGTAAGCGCCATGAACTCCAGCCTTTCTCTCAGCTGTTCAACGCTCATCGGCGGCTGTGCGCTTCCCATGCAGTCGTGGCATTCGTTGCCGCAATCCGGGCATTTGCAGCCGCTTTGCAGCCCGTGCTCCACCTGCACCATATATGTTCCGCATACCCTGCATGAACATCGCATTTCTATTCCACCTCCGTATAAGCTGCGTATGTTTTACGCCGATAAATCTCCGTTCATTTCTTCGGTATCCGCGCCGTATTCATCCCACGGCACTTCCGTTTCCGTATTCTCCGTATTAAGCAGTCTGTCCGCCGCTCCGCCATCCTTTAGCCATCGTTTCAAATCAGGCAACGATATTGAAAGCTCCGGCCACGGGTCAAGCCCCGTTGTTATTTCATACGGGCGATACATTACTGTTATGCCCGCTCCGGTTAAATAAAACGGTCTGCCGTCCTCTATGGGCAAAATATCGCTCAAAAGGGTCATATGCTGCCCTTCCGCTGCGGATTGCACGCGGGCACTGAGTACACTCCGCCATGCGCCGTCCCCTTCTTCAAAGCAATCCTGTATCTGTATCTCCCTTCCAAGCACCAGGTCATAGGTTATTGGCATCTCATCAATCAACTCGCCCGTTTCAATATCGTAAAAGCTTATCAGCATGGAAAGCACGCCGTTGGAATTGCACTTTATTCTGAACGCCGTAGATACGGCATAGTCATAGCTCCTTATTCTTGAGCGCACACGGATGGCGATAAGCGTTGATAAATAGCCGTATTCATCATCCGCAACGGCAGGGCATATCATAACGCTTTGCTCGTCCACCAGCTCCTCATGCCGCATCAGCTCCAGCCGGTCATACATCCTTTCTTCATTGGGGTTCGCCGGCGCGGCGGTCGCCGCCGGAGTTTCGTCCGGCGTTATCGCATCCCATGTTGGGCCGTCAGCCACGCATGCGCAAATCAGCGTTATCATCATTGCCGCCATCAGCGCCAGCGCCGCCGTTTTTATGCCGCGCGGAGCCATTATATCGCCGTTACGGTTTCCGTATTCTCCATTGCGCGCCGTATCATTTCGCTGAAATCCACCAGCATCTCGCTTTCGCGCATCTTCTGCACCTCCGGCTTGGTTACCGGATGCTGGGGTACGAACACCGTGCAGCAATCCTCATACGGAAGTATGGACGTATTGAAAGTATCTATCTTCTTTGCGATGGCGACTATGTCATTTTTATCGAAGCCTATCAGCGGGCGGAATACCGGCATGGTGACCGCGTCGTCCGTTACGCACAGGCTTTCGAGCGTTTGGCTTGCCACCTGGCCCAGCGCTTCGCCGGTAATAAGGGCACGGGCGCCGTCCTTTTCCGCCCAAAGCTGGGCTATTTTCATCATAAGCCTACGCATGAGCACCGTTGTCTCCTTGGGCGGGCATTTTTCGTATATGGCAAGCTGTATTTCGGTAAACGGCACAAGGTGCAGCTTTATCGGCCCGCTGTAACGCGAAACTATCTTGGCAAGGTCAACCACCTTGTCCCGCGCGCGTTCGCTGGTGTAAGGATAGCTGTAAAAATGCACGGCTGTAAGCTCCAGCCCGCGCCTCGCCATCATATATCCCGCAACGGGGCTGTCTATACCGCCGGATATGAGCAGCGTAGCAAGTCCGGCCGTACCTGTCGGCATTCCGCCAGCGCCCATTATCTCCTGAGCATATATGAACGCCATTTCCCGTATTTCCACGCAAAGCTTTATTTCCGGTTCCCTGATATCAACGCTGAGGTTGGGGAAAGCTTCAAGCATTTCGTGACCCAGTTCGCGATTTATCTCTTCCGAGTTCATAAAGAATCCCTTATCCGAACGGCGGCAGAAGCATTTGAACGTTGCCCTTTCGCGGCTGCCGATAGCTTTTTCGGTTATGTCCCGCGCGGCGGCAACTATCGTGTTCCAGTCCTTTTCAACGCCAACGGCGGGGCTTATCGAATGCACGCCGAACACGCGGGTCAGCCTGTCTACTGCCTCGTCCCTGTCCTCCGCCGCTATGCCGTAAACGAATATCCGGCCCTGTTCCTTATGTACAGTCGCATTAAGTCCGCTGAGCGAATGCTTTATGCCTTCTATCAGCTTGCGCTCAAAAAACGGCCTGTTCAGCCCCTTAAGGTGAATTTCGTCGTAACGAATAAGCAATACCTGTTCCAATTTTCATCCTCCGTATATCAAGTAAGTTGTTTCGCTTATATATCCCGGCGGGATATGCTCCCGCCAGATGCATTGCGTCGGTTTTATCTTCTTTTGAACCTTCTTAGGAAAGCGAGCTGCGCGGCTATTTCTTCGGCCGCAATGTCCATTTCCTCAATGGTGTTGAACATGCTCAGGCTGAAGCGTATCGCACCTTCCTGCCTGTCCCCAACCACGCCCATGGCGTTGAGTATGCGGTTTTTGCCCTTTTTGTGCGCGGAGCAGGCGGAGCCCGTGGAAACATATATTCCCTTTTCCTCCAGCGCGTGCAACAGCACCTCTCCCCTTACGCCAAGGAAAGATACGTTCAATATGTGCGGCGCGCCAAGCTCGGGCGCAGGGCCGTTTATAAACGTATCGCTTATGCTCGTCAGGTTGCTTGCCAGCCTAAGCTTCATGTTCATCAGCCTTTGGCGGATTTCGTCTATGTTTTCGGCATAGTATCCTATCGCCGCGTCCATGCCCATTATGCCCGGGGTGTTCGTTGTGCCGGAACGCAGATTGCGCTCCTGCCCGCCGCCTATTTGGCCGCCCGCGAAGCGCGTGCCGCGCTTAACGTAAAGCGCACCCACGCCCTTGGGAGCATGGAATTTATGCCCGCTTATAGAATACATGTCGCAATACCGCGCGTCAAACGGCACCTTCAAAAATCCCTGCACTCCGTCAACGTGCATTATCGCCATTGGCGCGCGCTGCTTAACTGCCTTGTATATCGCGGGTATGTCGTTTATCGCGCCGGTTTCGTTATTCACCTGCATAACGGATACGAACGCAACGTCGTTTGCTATGCTCTGCGCAAGCATGTTCACATCGTATGCGCCGGTTTTATCCACGCGGGCTTCGTTTATAACATACTGCCCCTTCATGCTCATCGCCGCTTCGTATACGGACGGATGCTCGGTAGCGCCGACTATTATACGCCCGCCGCCGCGCCGCGCCCTAAGGGCGCCGAATATGGCAGTATTATTGCTCTCCGTTCCGCCGGAGGTGTATATTATCTCATCGCTTTGGGCATGTATGGCATTAGCCAGCCTTGCCCTGGCAGAATTAATGTTCCTTTCCACCTCTACCGCTGCCGAATATGCAGCCGCGGGGTTGAAAAAGTCCGCCTTCATATATTGTGCCGCGGTATCCGCAGCTATGTCCAGCGTGCGCGTTGTTGCGCTGTTGTCTAAATATATCATGGTTTCACTTCCGTTTCGTAGTATAGGCGGGCGCTTATGCGCCCATCCTTACATACATAATATGTCATATGCGCGCGCATGGACAAAGCGCATATATATAAATAATACCACAGACATACAACTTTCACCACAATTTAATATTATATGATTGATAGAGATGGCGTTTTAGTCTAAAATAAGCTTGGGTCGGAATAATATCCGGCACATTCAAGGTTAAAAAGGAGCTGATATAATGGCTTTTTCCGATAGATGCAGCGAAAGCGCAAAAAAGGCGCTGGCATTGGCGCAGGATGCGGCGCGCAGCATGGGACATAACTATGTCGGCAGCGAGCATCTTCTGCTGGGACTTATAAACGAAGGTGAAGGCGCGGCGGCACGCGCGCTTGCGGCGTTCAACATCACGGCGGACGGCGTGCTTGAACGCAGCGAGCAGCTTGTCGGCCCGGGAGACTATCATTTTACCGATAGCTTCGGCTATACCCCACGCACAAAAAAGATACTTGAACTGAGCCTGTACGAGGCCAAGGCAATGAAAGCAAGCTATATTTCAACCGAGCATATATTGCTTGCCATATTAAGGGAGCGCGATTCCGTCGCCGTAAGAATAATAGAAGATCTTGGCGCGGACATAGCGACGCTTAGGGCTTTCCTTTCCGGCCAAAGCGAACAGGGCGCGCAAGGCGCTGGCGTTACCAACGAAAGCAGCGGCACGCCGGTGCTGGATCAATACGGGCGCGACCTTACCGGCCTTGCGCGGGACGGAGAGCTTGACCCGCTCATAGGGCGCGAAAAGGAAATAGAGCGCGTTATACAAATACTTTCCCGCCGCACGAAGAATAACCCCGTGCTGATAGGCGACCCGGGCGTAGGTAAAAGCGCCATAATAGAAGGCCTTGCGCAAAAGATAGCCTCCGGCAAAATACCGGAGCTGCTCAGGGACAAGCGCATAGTTACGCTTGACCTTGCCAGCATGATAGCCGGCACAAAATACCGCGGCGAATTTGAGGAACGCATAAACAACGCCATAGCCGAACTCCGTGCGGACGCGCATACGATACTGTTCATAGACGAACTGCATACGATAGTAGGTGCGGGCGCAAGCGAAGGCAGCGTAGACGCAGCGAACATACTAAAGCCCGCACTCGCCCGCGGTGAGATACAGATAATAGGCGCAACAAGCCTGGACGAATACCGCAAGCATATTGAAAAGGACGCGGCGCTTGCGCGGCGATTCCAGCCCGTAACCGTTGGCGAACCATCCAAAGAAGAAGCCGAGGAGATACTGCTTGGGCTTAGGGAACGCTATGAAGCGCATCACAAGGCGCGCATAACCGACGAAGCCGTGCATGCGGCAGTAGAGCTGAGCTGGCGCTATATATCGGACAGATTCCTGCCCGATAAGGCGATAGATTTGATGGACGAAGCCGCAAGCCGCGTAAGGCTTAGGGTATATAACGCCCCGCCGGACATGAAAAAGCTGAGGGCAAAGCTTGAAACGCTGCTGAAGCAAAAAGAGGAAGCCGTAAGCCGGCAGGATTACGAAACGGCCGCCGCCGTGCGCGACGAGGAGATGGAACTGCGTGCGAGCATGGAATCGATAAAAGCTGACTGGGAAAAGGAGCGCGAGGATAACCGCTGCACCGTTACGGCGGAAGATATTGCGGAAGTTGTCAACGCATGGACCGGCATACCGGTAAGCGAACTGAGTCAAAGTGAAACGGACAAGCTGCTGCATCTTGAGCAGCGCCTGCACGAGCGTATAATAGGCCAGGACGAGGCGGTAAGCGCAGTTTCCCGCGCCATACGCCGCGCAAGGGCAGGACTCAAAGACCCCTCCCGCCCGATAGGTTCCTTCATATTCCTGGGTCCCACGGGCGTTGGCAAAACGGAGTTGGCACGCGCGCTTTCATCTGCGCTGTTCAGCGATGAATCGGCAATGATACGGCTGGACATGAGCGAATATATGGAACCGCACAGCGTAAGCAAGCTTATCGGCTCCCCGCCGGGCTACGTTGGATACGGCGAAGGCGGTCAGCTTACCGAGCGCGTAAGGCGCAAGCCGTACTGCGTAATACTTTTTGACGAAATCGAAAAGGCGCATGCTGATGTTTTCAACATACTGCTTCAGGTGCTTGAGGACGGCAGGCTGACCGATTCAGGCGGCAGGAGCGTGGATTTCAGAAACACGGTAATAATAATGACCAGCAACGCCGGCGCGCAAAGCGCAGCCAAGGCAAGCGTGCTCGGCTTCGGCGCGGACAGAAAGGCCATGCAGGCCGAGCGCACGCGCGAAACCATGATGAACGAGCTGAAGCGCACATTCAAGCCGGAGTTTTTGAACAGGGTTGATGAAATTGTGCTGTTTGCCCCGCTTGAGCAGGATCAGACGCTTGCCATAGCCAAGCTGATGCTGAAGAGCGTTGCGGCACGGCTGAAGGAGCGCAATATAGAGCTGATAGTTACCGACGACGCGGCGCGGCTGATAAGCAGCGAAGGGTTCGATCCCGAATACGGCGCGCGCCCGCTGCGCCGCGCAATACAGCAGCGGGTGGAGGACGCGCTGAGCGAGGAGATACTTTCCGGCAAAATAACCATAGGCGACACGGTGAAGATGGAAGTTATCGATGATAAGCTTGCCTTCACGCGCGTGGACATATAAAATTAACATTTAGAGCATTACAAAAATATTGCAAAATGCCGACAAAATGGTAAAATTCATATATGGGCAGTTGTGTGCTGCCCATATTGATGTTTGGGAAAGGAGATGTGTGCCGTTTATGTTAAGCCGTATGGTAAAGCAGCTGGTGGCTGCCGGGCTTTCGCTTGCGTTCATGTTTACGAGCGCAGTATGCCTTGCCGCGCCTAATGAAAATAACGATGATACGCTTCCCTCCGTTCCCGATGCGGAAAGCGGAACCGAGCACACTGCCGGCATAGGTGTGGACTACTATGGCCATGCCGATAACGCGTATTTCAGCGGCATAGGCGCCGATATGACTACCAAGCTTAAGGACATGCTCTCAGCTTCCCAAAGCAGCAAATACGGCATAGGCATACGCTTTGACATGGACGAAGCCATGGAGGAATACGATTTTTCAGCCAATGATCTGAGCGGCCTTACAATAGGCATAGACCCCGGCCATCAGCTAATTGCCGACGATGAGCTTGAACCCATCGCGCCCGGCTCTCCCCTTTCAAAGGTCAGGCAATCCTCCGGTTCCGTTGGCGTAAAGAGCGGCACCGGCGAACACACCATAAATTTGATAGTAGCCAATAAGCTTGCAGAGCTTCTTCGCCTCAGCGGCGCGGATGTTATAATGAGCCGTACCGATGCCGATGTTTCCGTAAGCAACAGCGAACGCGCAAAAATGATGAACGATGCCAAGGTCGATTTCTGGATAAGGCTGCATTGTGAAAACGCTCAGGATGCTAACACCTCCGGCTGCACGGTGCTCATACCGTCAGCAGGTATGCTGTTCAGCGGCGCGCTTTCCCCTTCTAAGCAAAAAAGCACAGGCCGCGGCACGGGTGCGCGCGGTGCGGACGAAAGCGTTACCGCTGCCGATTGTATATATATCAAAAGCCTTGCGCTCGCCGCGGCCGTTATAAAAGAATTTTGCACGTTCACCGGCGCGCAGCCGCTTGGCATAGTAGGTCTGAGCGACCAGACCGGCTTCAATTATTCCGATTCACCTGTTATAGCTATCGAGATGGGCTGCCTTTCAAACGAGGCGGACGATATTCGCCTTAACCGCGCAGCATATCAGGACGCATGCGCATTCGGCATATACCGCGGCATAAATCAATACGCCGCCATGATAGAAAGCGGAGATTATGATATCGCTTCCCTGCTTGAAGGCTATAGCAGCGACAGCGAAAGCACAAAGGAGAAATGATGCGCAGCATAAATAAATTAAAAGCATACTGCGTTTTTTCAGCCGCATTTATTATTGCGGCTGTTTTTTGCGCCTGCACGGCATCAGGCACTGTCTCGCCCGCTCCATCTCCCGCAGCAACAGCCGCACATAGTGCCTTGCCTTCGCCATCGGCCGCGGCCGTACCTTCCCCTTCCCCGTCGGCAGAGCAAAGTGAAACGCCCGAGCCTACAGCCGAAGCCACTCCGTTTGAACTCAACCCGCTTTGGACATTCTGCAACGATTATTCCGCCGCAACGGATCCTGCGCTTATGACCATAGCCGATATGCTCAGCAGCATAGAAAGCAACGAGGCACTTGAAATGTCCATAATGTGTTCGGCGCATAGCCGCGTGCTTTCAACATTGGCGCAAAGCATAGGCCGGCTGACTTACACCCAAAGCGGTGTATTTTCCGCAACCATAAGCGGCTCCGAATCCGGCAGCGGCACAATGATCGCGGCGGACGGCGGCTATAACTTTGAATTCACTTACGACAACGGCGATATTCTGAGCGGTTATTTCAATACAGATGCCGAATACGTTCAATTTGCGGTCTATTCCGCCGATTCTTCGGCTGAAAAGCTGAGCGGCCGAATAATGCATGATGATTCCGGCTGGACATCATACGCAAGCGAATATATATATGATACCGCGCTGCACGTTGCCCCGGGCGGCGGCGCATACTTTGCCCTTGGTGAGCGGCAGGCGATACTGAGCGGAGACACGCTGCGCATAGGTGACTATTCTCCCCCGCCGGAGCCTACGGCCACGCCGGACGCGGTATCCTTCGCAACACCGTAACATATAAAATGGAGACGGATCAAAAGCCCGTCTCCTTATATTTTGCCTTTTAGAACAACTGCAACAGCAGCAGTATTATAACGCCCGGCACACCTAATATGCCAACTATCAATGCCGAAAGGAACGATATGCTGATGCTTATGCCTATTACCGTGCCGAAGAAATTGATTATAAGCAGTATCGCCGCGCCTATAAGCGCATTAACGAACAGTTTCCAGAATATCTTCAGCGATATTTTCAGCACCTTGCACGCAAGCCACAGTATGCCGAATCCCAACAGCAGAGCAATTATAACGCTCATATTTCCCCTTTCCCCGGGGATAGCCCCGGTCACGCGCCGTTTCGCTTTAGCCTGAGAAGATATGTGTAGCGGCGTTTTGCCGCCTCCAGCTCATATATGGCATATTCCATAAGGTCGCCATCCTTTGCGCTTTCGTAATACGCGGCTGCCATTCGCCATTTATATAATGCGGATGCTATCTCCTCATCCAGCGCGCTTTTACTTTGCCTTAACATAATACCATACCTCCGTATATTTTGTATACAGAGTATAGCCATATTTTGCCAACGTTAAACCAACGCTTTGCCCATCTTCGTTTTGGCTATCACCTTAATGCAAAGGTATACAAGCGCAGAATACAGCGGTATCATAACGGCCTGATTTATTATGCGCGCATAAACTATTTGCCACGGCGAACCATAAAGCCAGATTACAAGCAGCGTATTGCATATAACGCTGCCCACGATTTGCCCAACGGCAACCGCAAGCAATATCCGAAGGAACGTGGGCGTTTGCCTTTTAATGAAGAACAGCCCGGGTATAAGCCCAAACAGAGCGCCCACAACCGTGAACCACGGCATATATGCGCCCTTGGGGAAAATGAGCGCCTGAAGCAGATCGCACAGCGCGCCGACTATCGCCCCGTATCCCGGTCCGTAAAGCACGCCGGCGATTATAACCGGCAGCACGCCGAAGCCTATTTTAAGCGTATATGATCCGAACGGCATTGCCGGTATACTCAATAGCCCGCCCAGCACCACGCCGAGTGCCGTAAGCATTGCGCACACCACAAGGCGCACTATCTTTTGATGATTCGTTAACCTGTTTGCCTGCATAAAAAATACCTCCTCTTTTTTTCAGCGTACATCACCGCATAGAGGAAGCAGGTTTATTCCAATATGCAGCAGCGGGATTCGACCACCGCACCGCAAACCTTTCCGGTTTTTCGTCCGGCGGACAACTCCCCGTTCCGCCGGCACTGCTACCCTTTTTCAAAAGGGATTAACGCACGATAGCCTACTCTGCCCTATTTTTTACCACCGATATGTTACCACGTTGCCGCCGCGTTGTCCATACATAAAAAAAGCCGGTGCGGCTGAAGCACAACGGATTTGTATGTATAGCCGCTATTTGGTATAATATACATAGTTTTAGGAGGGATTTGCTTATGTTCAAATACGTTCTGGTTCCGGATTCATTCAAAGGAACCATGACATCGCGCGAAATATGCGAAATTATGCAGCACGCAATAGAAAGAATAGACAGCGATGCAAAAATCATATCCGTTCCCGTTGCGGACGGCGGAGAAGGCAGCGTGGATGCGTTTCTTTCAGCGCTCGGCGGCAAGCGAAAGGCGATTACCGTGACCGGCCCGCATTTTGAAAAGCTTAGCAGTTCATACGGCATAACGGATGACGGTACAGCTGTAATAGAAATGTCCGCCTGTGCGGGGCTTCCGCTGGTATACGGCAACAAAAATCCGGAGATCACGACAACTTACGGCGTTGGCGAGCTGATATGCAACGCCGCCCGCTCCGGCGCAAAGCGCATAGTTATCGGCCTTGGCGGCAGCGCAACCAACGACGGCGGCTGCGGCGCGGCTGCCGCGGCAGGCATTAAATTTTATGATAAATCAGGCAAAAGCTTTATACCCGTAGGCAGAACGATTAAAGATATAGCAAGCATTGATTACAGCGGGCTTGATTCGGCGCTTAGCGGCGTGAGCATATCCGCCATGTGCGACGTTGACAATCCTCTGCTTGGTGAAACGGGTGCCGCGAACGTATTCGGCCTGCAGAAGGGCGCAAATGTGGCCATGATAGCGCGGCTCGACGCTGGATTAAAGCACCTTGCCGAAGTATCCGGCAAAGCGAAGCTTGCGTCGATGCCTTCCGCCGGTGCAGCGGGCGGCATGGGCTTCGGCATGATGGCTTTTTTCAACTGCCCGCTGCAAATGGGCATAGACGGCCTGCTTGACATTATAGATTTTGAATCAATACTCGCAGGCGCGGACCTTGTACTGACGGGAGAAGGGCGCATAGACCCGCAAAGCATGCGCGGAAAAACCGTTATAGGCGTTGCGCGGAGGGCAAGCAAATGCGGCGTACCCACAATAGCCGTTGTTGGGGACATTGCGGATGGTATAGAAAGCGCATACGACCTTGGCGTCAGCGCAATATTCAGCATAAACCGTGTGGCCATGGAACGAAAACTTATGAAGCTTCGCGCAAAGTCAGACATGGAAGCCACCGTGGAAAACATTATCCGCGCGGTAAAGGCCGTGAAGCTCTGAAACGCATACAGCAAAAAAGCGCCCGCTTTACGGGCGCTTTTCAGTGCAACGCTTTACTGTTCTTCGGGATAAGTTATTTCAAGTTCGTCATTATTCAGCTCATTCACCGCATAGGAAACGGCCTTTTGATTGTTGAGCAGTTCATCCTGGCCAACAAGCTGACGCGCGCGCTTTGCCACTATTGAAACCAGCATATAGCGGCATTTTACCTTTTTCTGAAGGTCTATGATAGACGGTTTGTTCATCATGGTGCTTATTCCTCCTTCAATAATTCTTCAACCGTATCGTTCTTTTTGGATCTTAGCCTTTCGGCCCTGATTATGCTTGCAACGTCCGCAATTGCGGTATCCAGCGAATCGTTCACAACAATATAGTCATATTCATTCGCATGGGATATTTCTTCCTTGGCCTTTCCAAAGCGTTTTTCAACGGCTTCCGGCGTTTCCGTGCCGCGGCCGACAAGGCGGCTATGCAGCGCTTGCATGGATGGCGGCAGTATGAATATGCTCACGGCTTCGGGCCGCTGCTTTTTCACGTTTCTTGCGCCGTTAACGTCAATATCCAATATAACATCTATGCCTTCGGACGTAAGCTTTTCAATATATGCCTTTGGCGTGCCGTAATAGTTCATTCCGAACACGTCCATGTATTCAAGCAGCTCGTTGCGCTGTATCATGCCTTCAAACTCTTCGCGCGTAACGAAGAAATAGCTAACGCCGTGTTCTTCACCCGGGCGCGGTGCGCGCGTTGTTGCGGATACGGAAAAGCGTATTTTATCATCCGCAAGCAAAAGCGCCTTGCATATAACGCCCTTGCCTACACCTGAAGGCCCTGAAATTACGAACAGTTCGCCTTTATTTTTCATAGTATCGCTCCTGATGTTATTCTATATTCTGAACCTGCTCGCGGATCTTTTCAAGCTCCGCCTTGCCCAGTATAACAAGCCTTGCTATTTCGGCATCGTTAGCCTTTGAACCTATTGTATTAAATTCACGATTCATCTCCTGCACAACGAAATCAAGCCTTCTGCCCGCCGCTTCGCTTTGGCTGAGCAGTTCGCGCGCCTGAGCGGTGTGGCTCTTCAGCCTGACCAGTTCTTCATCTATGCTTGCCTTGTCGGCAAACAGCGCGACCTCCGTTGCAAGGCGCTGCGCGTCCACTTCCACCGTGCCGCCGAGCATTGCCTCTATTCGCTCGTTAAGCTTTATGCGGTATTCTTCAACAACCATCGGCGCGCGCGTTTCTATCTTGCCGCGCAGTTCGTCCACCGTTGCAAGTCTTGCCGTAAGGTCGTTCGCCAGCCTTTCGCCCTCTCCGCGTCGCGCGGTTATCAATTCCGCAATGGCTTTGTCTACGGCTTCTTTGGTAAGCGCTTTCACAGCCTCGTCATCCTCGTCCGCCTCAACAATGTCCGTCACGTCCGGCAGCCTGAGTGCGTTTGAAAGGGTCATGTCGTTTTCTTCCCTCAATTCCGCTGCCGCCGCCTTTACGGATTTAAGATACGCGCCGAGCAGCGCCGTATCTATGCGCACCTCTTTGGCATCGCTGCGGGTATTCCTGTAATTGACATAAACGTCAACGTGCCCGCGCGAAAGGCTGTCGTTCAGCGCCGTGCGCAGCGTATCCTCCGCAAAAGAAATATGCCTTGGCATACGGAAGGAAAGGTCAAGATATCTGTGGTTAACGCTTTTAAGCTCCACAGTCATCTCTCTTCCGTCCTGCGCGGCCCTACCGCGCCCAAAGCCCGTCATGCTGCTTACCATATATAAGCCTCCTTGGATGCTATAACTTGGATATTATAGCACACTATTTTTCCGTTTTGAACCCCAATTTGTTCGCTTGTTGGGCAATAAGCCCTTATTTATAGAGCTTATAAAGTTCATCCGCGCCCGGCGGGGCTATCGCCTCCCCGTTTGCGGTGCGCACGCCCTTGCCGCCGGCGCGGCCTATAACCGCCGCGTTTATGCCCATCTGCATAAGCCCGTTCGCAAGCGTTTCCCCATCCGGGCAGGCGATGAGCATCGCCCCGCTCGAAAGCAGTCTGAACGGGTCAAGCCCAAGCGCCGCGCATATCTTTTGCGTGGCAGGCTTAAGCGGCACCTTTGCGGCGTCTATCTCTATTCCGACACCCGAAGCTTCGCTCATTTCCCATGCCGCGCCGAATACGCCGCCTTCCGTAACGTCATGCATGGCATGCGCGCCGTTTGCGTAAGCATAAAGCCCTTCCCTGACCACACTGACATAGCTCATATATCCGCGCGCTTCCTCAAGTTCGGCTTGGCTTATGCCGTCAAGCCTGTCCGCAAAGTCGTTCGCTATTATTGCCGTACCTTCAAGGCATGCCCATTTAGACAGCACTATGCTGTCCCCTTCCTTCATTCCGCCGGTGGTAAGTATGCCGCGCTCACCGGCCTTGGCTATAACGGCGGCGCTGGTTATCATGCGCGTTACCGCGTCCGTAACTTCGGTATGTCCGCCTATTATTTCAACGTTTGCCGCCTTTGCTGCCGCGCTCAGTTCGTCCGCTACGCGCGCAATATCGTCCTCCGTTGCGCTTGGCGGGACGAGCAGCGTTGTGAGCAGACCTATCGGCTCCGCCCCCGCTGCCGCGGCATCGTTGCAGCTTACGTGCACCGTAAGCGCGCCAAGGTGCTTATCAGCCGCTGTTATAGGATCGGTGGACAGCACGGCTATGCGCCCGCCCATGTCCACCGCCGCGCAGTCCACGCCAACCTGCGGAGAACACAGCACCTCGCTGCGCGTATGTGCAAATTTAGACAGTATCAACGCGTTCAGCGTATCGTTATCAAGCTTGCCTATCCGCATCCGTATCTCCTATATAATCAAAAAACTCATTCTCGCTCATAACTTTTATGCTAAGCTCATTCGCCTTTGCCAGTTTACTTCCGGCGCCGGGGCCTGCAACGACAAAGTCCGTTTTTTTGCTCACGGAGGACGCCGCCTTACCGCCAAGCTTGGCTATCAATGCCTCTATATCGCTCCTGCCCATGCGCTCCATCGTGCCGGTAACGACTATTGTTTTACCCGTAAGCAGGCCGGGTTCGCTCGATACCTCCTCGGCTTTCGGAGTCACCCCGTGCGCAAGCAGACGGTCTATCTGCGCGGATATTGATTCATCGCCGAAGAAATCCACAACGTCCTGCGCGACTATCGCGCCCACGTCCGGTATTTCAGTAAGCTGCTCCACAGTTGCGCTGCGCACGGCATCAAGCGTGCCGAACCGTTTTGCAATGTCCCGCGCGGTCTTTGAGCCAACATTCGGTATGCCTATTGCAAATAAAAACGCGCCGAGCGTAGGATGCTTGCTGTTCTCTATTGCCTGCATAAGGTTGGCTATCTTTTTATCCTTAAAGCCGTAAAGCTCCTGATAGTCGCTCGCCTTTAGGTCGTATAGATCGGGTATGCTCCTGAGCCCCTTTTTCTCCACAAGCACGGCGGCCGTTTTTTCGGAAAAAGTATCTATGTCCATCGCCTCGCGCGAAGCATAGTGCGCCAGCCGCGCGGCTATCTGCGGCGGACAAGAAAGGGAATTGGTGCAGTAAAGATGCACTCCCCTGTGCTCAACGTGCGCGCCGCATGCCGGGCATTTTATTGGTTTTTCTATTTCCCGCTCCGGCTTATCGTTCGGCACGGCTCCGGTTATTTCCGGAATAACATCATTGCTGCGGCGTATGAACACGCGGGAGCCTATCCCCACGCGCTTTCTTATAATATCGTCAAAATTATTGAGCGTGGCGTGGCTTATGGTTGCCCCCGCAAGCTCCACCGGCTCAAGATGCGCGCGCGGCGTAAGCTTGCCCGTGCGGCCCACTTCCCACGTTACATCCTTTAATATGGTCGTGGTTTCTTCCGCCGCAAACTTGAACGCTATTGCCCAGCGCGGGAACCTGTCCGTATTGCCCAACGCGCGCCGCGTTGCGCCGTCAACGATTTTTACGACCATTCCGTCTATAAGGAAATCAAGGCTGTCTCTGCGCGTTTCCGCGCGCTTTATGCCCGCATATACGTCCCTTATATCGTCATACAGCTCCATAAAGCCGCTCGTTGGCAGATTGTTTTCTTTAAGGAAATTTATCGTGTCCTCATGCCCTATCAGCTCACGGCCTTCAATATAGCCAACGCTGTACATGCAAACGTCAAGCCTGCGCTTAGCCGTTACCGCAGGGTCAAGATTTCTCAGCGCACCTGCCGCAGCGTTGCGCGCATTTTTAAGCTGTTCTTCTCCGCTTTTGTTAAGCTGATCAAGCACGCTCAGCCGCATATAGCATTCGCCCTGGCATTCCATCTTGCCCTTAAACGGTATTGTAAGCGGTATAGTCCTTATTGTCATTGCCTGTGGCAATATAGCCTCCCCCGTAACGCCGTTGCCGCGCGTTGCGGCCTGAACAAGCTTTCCGCCGTCGTATGTAAGGTTTATGGTAAGCCCATCGAACTTATATTCAAGCGCATAGCGAAGCTTAGGCAAAGGCGAATCAGGATGAGCCTGATTATATTCATCCCTCAGCTTTTCCGCGCGCCTGCTCCATTCTATAAGCTCGCCTTCCGTGCGCACCTTGTCCATGCTCCAAAGCCGGCCAAGATGCCTATGCTCGCTGAATTCGCTCAACGGCTTGAAACCGACCCGCCTTGTGGGCGAATCGTCAAGCACTATACCCGTCTCCTTTTCAAGGCGGAGCAGTTCATCGAACAGCTCATCGTATTCCTTATCGCTCACCTTAGGCGCGGCAGAGTTATAATATGCCTCGGCATATTCATTCAGCAGCGCAACAAGCTGCCGCATACGTTCATTCATCGCGTAATATCCTTGCTTTTTATTCGTCCGTTATGGGGTAAAGCGGGGCATAGGCCGCGGCAAAGCGCTTCTTTCCGCCTATGTCAAAATCCACAGTCACGGTCATCGATCCGCCCGTTCCCGAAACGTCTATTATAGTACCGTCTCCGAATTTATCATGCCTTATGCGCATAAGCGGAACATATTCAACGTTCAGCTTGGGCTTTGTGGGTTCGGTACGCTGTGAATACGGCGTGCGCTTGGGCGGCTTCATGCCAAAGCCCTGCATGGAAGCGTATGTCACTTCCGGCTTTGCGGGGCGTTCGTATTCGCTGGGAATAACGCGCTTGGGCCTATCGTCCTTCATAAGCTCCTGCGGTATTTCTTCCAAGAAGCGGGACGGGCGGTTTATAGTGGTTTCGCCGAATATAGAGCGCGTCTGCGCATTGACAAGATACAGCTTTTGCCGCGCACGGGTTATGCCAACGTAGCAAAGCCTGCGTTCTTCTTCAAGCGCACCCGTGCTCATATCCCCGCGCGCACGGCGGGTGGGAAACACGTTTTCCTCCATTCCGGCCATGAATACAACCGGAAATTCAAGTCCCTTTGCACTATGCAGTGTCATCAGCGCAACAGCGCCTTCGCTTTCATCAAGCGAGTCTATATCGCTCACCAGTGCAACGCTTTCAAGGAACACGCTCAGCGCGCTTTCACCTTCCGGCACGTCGCGCTCTATTTCCTTTATGTTGCCTATAAGTTCGGATATGTTATCCATGCGCATCAGCGCATCGCCCTTCTTATCCTCGCTTATCAAATACGCCTGATATTCAATTTTATCCACAAGATATTTGGCAAAATCCGAAAGCGGCATGAGCGCGCTCTGTGCCATCAGTTCGCTCATCAAATCCACTATTCCCTTCAGCTTCTGCTCTATCTTTGGTGGCAGTCCTTCCCCGCTAAGCGCGGTCACAAGCATGGATTGTCCGCTTTTTTCCGCGGCGGCGGCAAGCTCATCTATCGTCTTATCCCCTATTCCGCGGCGCGGCACGTTTATTATGCGGGAAAACGCAACGTCGTCGTCCGGATTGGCTATAGCCCTGAGATAAGCCATAATATCGGCTATCTCCTTGCGCTGATAGAACCTTACGCCGCCAAACACCTTATGCGGTATGCCGTAATTCACAAGCGTGCTTTCTATCACGCGGCTCTGCGCATTGGTGCGATACAGAATGGCAAAATCGCCGTAGCTTGCGCCCTGCTGCACGCCCTGAAGTATCTTTCGCGCTATAAACGCGGCCTCGTCGCGCTCGTTATCGGCGCTGTAACGTTCTATCGGATCCCCGCCTTCCTGCGCCGTCCAAAGCGTTTTGGGCTTCCTGCCTGAATTGTGGCTTATAACGGCGTTTGCCGCATCCAATATATATTTGGTGGAGCGATAGTTCTGCTCCAGCCGCACTACCTTTGCGCCTTCAAAGTCCTTTTCAAAGCTGAGTATGTTCTTTATATCCGCGCCGCGCCAGCCGTATATGCTCTGGTCATCGTCGCCCACAACGCAAAGGTTGCCGTGCTTTCTGCACAGCATTTCAACAAACCTGTACTGCGGCATGTTGGTATCCTGATATTCGTCCACGAGAACATACTTGAAGCGGTTCTGGTATTTTTCAAGTACCTCGGGACATTGCTCAAAAAGCTCTATCGTTTTCACGAGCAAATCGTCAAAGTCGAACGCGTTTGCGGCCATAAGGCGGCGCTGATATTGCTCAAACACCTTTTCGGTTATGCCGTCGTCGCTATAGTTTTCCTGAATATAGCGCTTAACGTCCAGTGATTTGTTTTTTGCGTTTGAAATATTCTCCTTAATGACACGCTTGGGCGCGGCCTTATCGCTTATGCCCATGTTCTTCAGTATGTCGCCTATTATCTTAAGCTGATCGGCGTCATCATATATGGTGAAGCTGCGCTCGTAGCCTATCTTGTCGCAGTCTATTCTGAGTATTCTTACGCAGCAGGAATGGAACGTGGTTACCCACGCTTCATCGGCATCGCTGCCTATAAGCGCGGTCGCGCGCTCGCGCATCTCCTGCGCGGCCTTGTTGGTAAACGTCAGTGCCAGTATATTCCATGGCTTCACGCCATGTTCCACCAAATTTGCTATGCGATATGTTAAAACCTTGGTTTTGCCCGATCCTGCACCGGCAAGCACAAGCAGCGGCCCTTCAAGGCACTCCACGGCCTCGCGCTGCCTGTCGTTAAGAACTGATAGATCCATTATTTTACCTCTTCCTTATGATAGGAATTATTATACCATATTTCTGCAACATTTTGAAAGTACGGCGCGAACAAAAATCGGAAGCCCGATGCTTTTCAGACTCCCGATAACAGTATTATCTATTCTTTCAGCGTCTCAGCTGCGCAGTTCCGCCTTCAGCCTTGTTTCAAGGGCGCGTATTATGCTGCCCACCGCCGCCTGTATCTCTTCGTCAACAAGGGTATGGTCCTCGCTCCTGAGCGTGAAGGAATAGGCCATGCTCTTCTTGCCTTCCGGAATGCCTATGCCGCGGTATACATCGAACAGCTCCGCGTCGTCCAGTATCACCTTCAGCTTGGTCTGGGATATAACGCGGCTTACCTCCGCCGCGGTCACCTTGTTGTCCACAACTATGGCCAGATCGCGCGCGACCTTGGGGAACTTTGATATGGGCTTATATGTACGCTTTGCGCCGGTGTGGGCAAAAAGCTTATTCATATCTATTTCCGCAAAGTATACGCGACCGTCTATGCCCCAGCTTTTCAGCACGTTGGGATGTACCGCACCAAGTTCGCCTATCTGCTCCTTGCCTATGGACATTACGGCCTTCCTGCCGGGCTGATAGAATTCGCTTCCGCCTGCAGCAAATTCCGCCTTGCCGAACAGATCGAACTTTTCAAGCAGCTGTTCCACGGCGCCCTTGAGCGTGAAGTAGCTTTCATTTTCACCGCTGAACAGCAGTCCGAGCATCTTCCTTTCTTCGGGCAGGCTGTCGTTATTGTCAAAATGCACATTGCCCACTTCAAAGAACCTGTCGTGTCCGGTCTTGCGGCCCTGATTGCGCTTGAGCGAATCAAGCATACCCATTATGAGCGTTGTGCGCATCAGGCTCTGGTCCTCGCCAAATGGGTTCAGTATCTTCACGCACTGGCGCTTTTCGCTGTCCTTATTCAGAAGCAGAGCATCAAGCGCCGCGGGGCCGGTGAAGTTATAATTATACATTTCATAGCAGCCCTGCGCCGCCATTTCGTCCTTCACCTTGTCCTCAAACACATAGTCCGCGCCAAGCTTGCCCGCGAACGTATCGCCATACATTAGGGAAGGCTTGATGTTGTAATATCCGTAAAGGCGGGCCACTTCTTCCGCAATGTCCCAATCGGCCTCAAGGCCGTCCTCTATATCGGTACGGAAATGAGGAATGCGCACCTCAAGCTTGTCGCCTGCAGCCTTAGCGTCTATATTGATGGTTGCAAGCATTTTCGCCATGTCCTCGCCGGCGATCTCGGTATGCAGTATGCGGTTTATATGCGCAATGTCGGTATATACGGTATGTTCGCTTATGTCCGCATTGCAAACGTCTATCGTGCCGCCGATTACCTTACCCGCGTGCAGCTCGTCCACAAGCTCTATCGCCCTTTCCTCCGCAAGCATGGCGTTTACGGCCTCAACGCCCTTTATGAAGCGCGCTGCCGCATCGGTAACGTGGTGCAGCTTCCTCGTGGTTGCGCGGATGCTGCTGCCCTTGAACGCAGCGGCTTCAAACAGCGTGGCCTTTGTGTCCGCAGTTATTTCGCTGTTCAGTCCGCCCATAACGCCAGCTATGCCAACGCCCTTTTCAGGATCGGCAATCAGCAGCATGTCCGGCGTCACCGCGCGCTCTTTGCCGTCCAGCGTGGTCACTATTTCGTTTTCGTATGCGTTGCGCACAACAATGTTGCCGTCCTTTACGCAGGCAAGGTCGAATGCATGCATCGGGTGGCCGTATTCAACCAGCACATAGTTGGTTATGTCAACTATGTTGTTTATGGGTCTCATGCCGACCGCGCGCAGGCGCTTCTGCATCCATGCGGGTGAAGGTTCAATATTAAGGTCAGTTACAACACGCGCCGTATAGCGGGGACAAAGTTCGGTGTTTTCAACCGTTACGGACGCATAATCATGAATGTCGCCCTCGCCCTCGATATGGCGAATGGTAGGTTCCTTGAATTTCTGGCCCAGCGCTGCCGCCGCTTCGCGGCACATGCCGATTATGCTTTGGCAGTCCGCACGGTTAGGCGTAAGCTCTATATCGAACACTATGTCATCCATGCCTACGGCTTCCTGTATGCTCTGCCCAAGGGGATGATCCTCATGCAGTATCATTATGCCGTTGAACTCCGCGCCGGGATAGTCCGCCTCGCTCAGGCCAAGCTCATGGCCGGAGCAAAGCATGCCGTAGCTTTTTACGCCGCGCATAACGGTAGGCTTAATAACTATGCCTTCGGTAAGATGCGCGCCGTCCATTGCAACGGGCACCAGCGCCCCTTCAAAAACATTGGTCGCGCCGGTGACTATGCAAAGCGGTTCCTCCGCGCCAACGTCTATGGTGCATATCTGAAGGTGGTCGGAATCCTCGTGCTTACGCAAGGCTACTATTTTGCCGACGACAACATTGGTGATGCCGTCCATCTCGCCTTCGTAGCCCGCGCACTCGAAGCCGCGCCACATCAGTTTTTCAACAAATTCATCTGGCGTTACGTTCCATTCAACGTAATCTTTCAACCAACTAAGCGGAAGTTTCATGTTTCTTTACCTCCTTAGAACTGCCCCAGGAAGCGGGCGTCGTTTTCGTACTCAAGGCGGATGTCGTTTATGCCGTATTTAAGGCTGGTCACCCTGTCCACACCTATGCCAAAGGCAAACGCGCTCCACTCATGCGGATCAAGTCCGCAGTTTTCAAGCTCATGCGGATTGGTAACGCCGCAGCCGAGTATTTCAAGCCAGCCCGTGCCCTTGCACACACGGCAGCCCTTGCCGCCGCAGATAGTGCAGGAAATATCAACCTCGGCAGAGGGTTCGGTGAACGGGAAGTAGCTCGGGCGCATACGGGTCTTTACGTCCGGCCCAAATACGGTATGCACAAATTCGTCAAGCGTGCCCTTCAAATCGGCAAAGCTTATGTTTTTATCCACAACAAGGCCTTCCATCTGCATAAACACCGGGCTGTGGCTTGCATCAACTTCGTCTACGCGGAAAACGCGGCCCGGTATTACCAGCCTGAACGGAGGCTTAACGGTCATAAGCGCCCTCGCTTCACAGGGGGAGGTGTGGGTTCTGAGCACTACCTTATCGTTAACATAGAACGTGTCCTGCATATCGCGCGCGGGATGATCCTTAGGAAGGTTCAGCTTGGTGAAGTTAAAATCATCGTATTCAACTTCGGGACCGTGGAACGTGGTGAAGCCCATGCCTATAAGCGCATCCCTTATTTCGCGGTAAGTCTGCGTCATTGGGTGCAGCCTGCCGCTGGGCTGGCGGCGGATACCAGGTTCGGTCACGTCCAGCGTTTCCTTTTCAAACGCCTTCTGCTGCATAAGCTGGGCTATCTTTGCCCTGCGCTCCGCTATAGCCTGCTCAAGCTCCTTTTTAACGGCGTTTGAAGCCTGTCCAAGCTTTGCGCGCTGTTCTTTATCAAGCTGTCCCATCGTGCGCAGTATTCCCGTAAGGGAGCCGCTCCTGCCAAGCACGGAAGAATTAAGCTCTTCCAGCTCCTTTTCCTCGCGCACCTCCTGAAGGCGGGCGAGCGCTTCCTGCCTTATCTTTTCAAGTGCCTCGTTCATTTTGGATAAAAACCTCCTAAAAAACTAATACGCGCCTCGTCTTTAGGGACGAAGGCGCGCTCGTGGTACCACCCTTATTCGCCCCGCCATCACGGGGCCTTTTTCCGCTGTAACGGGCTTACCCGGCGCCGACTACGCACCGCATTTTGCTCATGCGGCTTCCCCGACGCGGCTCAGGAGAGAACTTTGTGCGGCCGCGCATGCAGGCTGCTTGCAGCTTATGCAGCCCTCTCTGCGGCAACGGCAGGCCGCTTTTGCTCCGTCATTGCCAATTCTTTTTGGCATTATATCATATCGTTTCCGCTTTTTCAAGCCGCATAAAGGCCTATACATGTACCCATTTGGTAAAGCAGAGCACAACGTAATCGGCAAGCCCCGCCGTGTCCACGTCTCCGTCAAAAACAAGGTCTACGCTGACCGATTCCCCGCTTATTTCAAATATATATTCAAGCGTACCGGCCTTATCCCCTGCCCTTACGGGCGCAGCGTAGGCTTCTTCCGCATTTATGACGCTCCTCGGCTCGTCCCCGTTCCATACTATAAGCGTAACGTCCTCCGCCGCAACAAGATTGACGTTTTTGGTTATCCCGCCGGACACGCTGACGTTTTCAACCACCTTATCGCCCTTTTTAACCGGCGTTTTTATGCTTACCGCCGCGACTGAAGCTTCAATGGTTTTGCTTGCGCAGCTGAAGCGCGTTTTTGAATCCGCCGCGCCTATAACCGCCGCTATGAACACCGCGCCTTTGCGCTTTACCATAAACACACCGCAATACTGCGCCTCTCCTGACGAACCGGTAGAACCCGCAAAGCAGCCGTCGAGCGATTTTATAAGCTTATTTTGGTTAACAAGCTCCGTCCTTGTGCCGTTTTCGTGCTGTATTTCATCTAAATACAGGGCGCTGTATTGCTTGTATGTGTCGGACTTTGCAAGCCGCGCGCCAAGCTTTGCCAATTCTTCAGCGTTCAGCATAAGCCCCTTGCCGTCTATGCTTGATACTTCGGCATATACGCCCGCGTCCTGCATCAGCTCGTTTATGGCCTTTACCGCCGCGTCCTGCCCTCCCGCGCATGCCTCCGCCAGCGCAAACGTGGCGTCTCCCGCGGTTATCATCACGGCGGCTTTCATTGCGGTTCCGGCCTTTATTGTCTCCCCCGCCTTAAGGAAAGCCGTCGCCCCGCCAACGCTTGCCGCCTCCGGACTTACTACTATGTTCTCATCCGCCGCAAGCTTACCGCTGTCCATGCATTCCAGCGCATACAGCAACGCAGGCAGCCGCACAAGCCCGCCAAGGTTCAGCCGCTCCTCCGCATTCTTTTCAAATATGCGCTGCCCGCTCTGCGCCTCCGTTACTATTGCCGCCTTCACCTGCCCCGTTTCCGCAGTCACGTCTTCGGCCAAGGCCGCAGGACACGCCAGCATTGCGGCGCACAGTGCAATGGTCAGCATGGATAAAAAGCATTTTTTCATATAAAAAACTCCCGTATGCATTTCATATCCTATTGATATGCCGCATGCGGGAGCAAAAATGCCTTTTTAACTTATCTTACCATGTCAATGAACGACTCGCCCGTCTTAAAGGGCTTGCCGGTAAGGTAGTCTACTATCGTGCAGCCAAGATCGGCAAATGTTTTGCGCGTGCCAATGTTCACACCCTGCTTCATGCCAGGCCCCCATACAACAACAGGTATATGCTCGCGCGTGTGGTCGGTACCGGGATAGGTCGGATCGCAGCCATGGTCGGCGGTTATTATCATCAAGTCGCCTTCATGCATCTGCGCCATTATGTCGGGCAGCCGCTTGTCGAAATATTCAAGCGCTTCCGCATAGCCCGTAACATTATTGCGGTGGCCGTAGAGCATATCGAAATCAACAAGGTTAGTGAATATAAAATCCGCCTTGCCGTCCTTCAAAAAGTCTATTGTGGCCTCTATACCGTCGTGATTATTCTTTGTGTGGTTGATAAGGCCAAGGCCGCGCTTGCAGAATATGTCCTCTATTTTGCCAACGCCCGCCGTAACGTAGCCCGATGCGCTGAGTGAATCAAGTATTGTTTCGCCAACGGGGGGTATGGCATAGTCCCGCCGGTTCTCCGTGCGGGTATATTTGCCGTTGCCGCCAACGAACGGCCTTGCTATAACGCGGCCGACGAGCTCGTCGCCCATCAGTATTTCACGCGCTATCTCGCAGCAATGATAAAGCTCCTCCAGCGGCACAACGTCCTCGTGCGCGGCAATCTGGAACACGCTGTCCGCGGACGTATACACAATAAGCTTGCCCGTTTTAACATGCTCATCGCCAAGCACCTGTATTATCTCCGTACCTGAAGCAACAATGTTGCCGAGCGTGCCGCGGCCAGTGCGGCGCTCAAATTCGCATATCACTTTCTTAGGGAAGCCGTTAGGGTACGTTCTGAAAGGCGGATCCATTATTACGCCCGCCATTTCCCAATGGCCACTGGTGGTATCCTTCGCCTTTGTCTTTTCCTCGCTTTTGCCATAGCATCCTTTGGGTGATTGCACCGTGGGCAGCATGGAACCGGCTATGTTGCCAAGACCAAGTTCAAGCATATTCGGAATTTTCATATGTGTGCGGTCATAAATATGCCCGAGCGTATGGGCGCCTTCATCGCCGAACTGTGCGGCATCCGGAAGGTAGCCTATCCCTACGCTGTCGAGCACTATAAGCGTTGCTCTCTTTTTCATTTCAGGTCATTTCTCCATCTTATCGGATTTAAGGTGGTTCATGTTTATCTTCAGCCTTATGCGCGTATGCTCAGCGATCATGGTAATGTATTCCTTGTTAGTCGGGCAGCCCTTATCTCTATCCACGGTATAACCGAAAAGCTGGTGCTGCATTTCCATGTCGCCCTTTAGCCATGCTGTGTTTATGGCATAGCGTATGCTGCGTTCAACCGCCTTAGCATTTGTATTATACCGCTTTGCGACCGCCGGGTAAACATCCTGCGTCAATCTTAACGGGCTGTTCACACCGTTTTCAACATACATCTTTATGCATGCCGCTGCGTAAACAAAGCCGGAGTGCTGCACAGCTAATCCCATCATTGTAAGATACTGGGCAATTATATCGTCGCAATCAAGGCAGCGCATATGCGTTGCGTCGATTAAAGCCATCGTATCCCTAAGCCCGCTGTTCTGCACCACGTCCATCAGTTCGTCCACCCGCTGCGCTATCAGCAGCGGTGCGCACGGCAGCGCTATCATATATGCAAAGCCAGCGGACTGAGCCATGCGTATAGCTTCGTCCGTATAGAGGGCTGATATGCCTATAAACACGGTGCCTTTGCCCTTGCCCATGGTTTTTATCCTGTGCAAAAGCTGGCTGCCGTCGTATTTGGGCATGAGCATGTCCACTATCGCCACGTCCGGCTTATTGCCCTTTTCAAAAAAGCTCAGCGCCTCGTCCGCTGTTTTAAGCTTAGCCATGACAATATAGCCGTATTTTACAAAGCGGCTTTCAAGCTCCATGCAGAACCTTTCGTTATCGTTTATAATAACAAGCTTTCGCTTCTTCATCACATACTGCCCCTTGACCATACAATGTTTCAAGTCTGCTTTAATGATAACCTATCCGGCGATCGTATACAAGGCAATTTTTGAATGTTAGCTGGCAGTATATGGTAGAATTTTGTCGAAAATTGTAGTATTCGTGTTTAGTGTGTAGAATTTGGGCCTATCGGCGCGCCGCGTCAGCGCATCTGTTCATACATCCAGTAGGCGTATATGCCGTATCCTTTTGTTGGGTCGTTTATGAAAACATGGGTAACTGCGCCTACGAGTTTGCCGTTTTGCAGTATAGGGCTACCGCTCATCCCCTGCACTATTCCCCCGGTATGCTCAAGCAGCCTTTTATCCGTAACCTTCACCACCATGCCTTTGCCGTCGGACGTGCTCTGTTCAAACAGCTTTATTATCTCGCATTCGTATTCGGTCGTAACGCCATCCTCAAGGCTGGTCAAAAGCGTGGCTTCGCCTGTCTCCACCTCGTCCGGATATGCCAGCGCAACGCCTTCAGGATACAGCGCTGACGTAAGCGGAGCATACATTTCGCCGAATACACCATATCTGGTGTTGCGGTCTATTTCGCCCAGCCTTCTGCTTACAGCACTGAACGTTCCGCGCACCTCTCCGGGTAAGCCTTGCTCCCCGTGCGTAACGCCTACTATTGATGCTTCGCTCAGTTCGCCCCTCTTAGCCTCTATCATCGTGCCCGCGTCAGGATCGGTCACGGCATGACCAAGCGCGCCGAAGCGCATGGAGCTCATAGTATAAAACGTAAGTGTGCCTATGCCCGCCGTGCTCTCGCGCACCCATGCGCCAAGCAGCACCTCGCCGTCCTTCACGCATGGATACACTGTGCAGTCAAATTCGCTGCCATTGCGCCGTACCCTAAGGCGCATACTGTCTCCCGCGCTTTTTACCATTGCGGACAGTTCGCCAACTCCGTTCACCTGCTCCCCGTTAACGGCTATTATAGCATCTCCTGTACGTATGCCAGCTTCATGCGCAGGGCATCTGCGCCGAATGCCATCATCCACGTTGCCAAGGCCAACCACCAGCACTCCGTTGCACCACAAGCTTATGCCCACGGATGAGCCGCACGGCATAACATATATATCGTCGCGCACATGCACATCCACATTTTTTACAGTAATACCGAACAGTTCCACGGAAAAGCGCTTCACTTCGCCGTTCTTCGCGCTGCTCAGCCGTTCGGACAGGTCGTTTGCAACGGCAACGCCGTCCCTATCGGTTATGCTGAACGGTGCTGGTATGCCGCAAAGCCGCTCCGCGCCGCCCGCTTCGTCAACATATATGTCATCCGGCAGTTCAAGCACCATGTCCATCCCTGGAACGGCGTTAACGGCGAAAAGCAGCGCACACAGCGCCGAGCCAAGCAGCTTTACTATCGTTTTAACGGTTTTCTTCATACGCAGCACACCTCAAAAAGCACCTTGGAGCAAAACTCCATGGTGCTTATTGTTTGATATGCCGCGCGTTACTATGCAGCGCCGCGGCTTGTAAAATTAAATTTTATCGGCAGTTTTTTCCTTGATTTTATCCGCCCGCGCAATAAGCTCCCTCGCATGGGTCAGCGCAGAGGGCGAATCGCTCTCTCCGTCCATCATCTGCGCAATGCGCTGCACCTTTTCTTCCTCGTTAAGCTGCCGCGTTTCAACAAAAGTGTTCTTCCCGTCGTCATATTTGCGCACCATCAAGTGCGCCTCGGCAAGCGCAGCTATCTGCGCCAGATGCGTTACGCATATCACCTGATGCTTTTTCGCTATGCCCAGCATCTTTTCGCCCACAACGGCTGCCGTGCGCCCGCTTATGCCCGTATCTATTTCATCGAATATCAGCGTGGGTACGCGGTCGTTATCCGCAAAAATGGACTTGAAGCAAAGCATTATCCGGCTTAGTTCGCCGCCGGACGCAACCTTTTCAAGGGGCTTCAGCGGCTCGCCCGGGTTTGCGCTGAGCATAAACTCCGCCGTTTCGCGCCCGCCCTTTCGCGGCTCGCCGCCGGATGCATCGCTGAGCGCAACATCGAACATAGCCTTTGCCATGCCAAGGTCCTTCAGTTCATTCAGCACGTCGCGCTTTAGTCTATCTCCCGCGGCGCGGCGCACCTTGCTCAGTTCATCAGCGGCCGCGTTGTATTCGGCCTTCAGCTTGTCAAGCTTCGCATCCAGTTCAGCCGCAAGCGCCTCCGCGTTTTCAAGCTCGTTCAGTTTAGTTCCCGCATCTTTGCCGAAATCTATCACGTCCTCGACCGTGCGGCCGTATTTTCGCTTAAGGTCGGATATAAGCTTTAGCCGCTGCTCTATCTCCTCCAGCCTTTGCATGTCGCTTTCAACGTTTTCGCTTGTATCCCTGAGAACAAAGCTTATATCCTCCGCTGCGTAATACAGCTCCTCTATTTTATCGCCCAGCGCTTCATAATCCTTATTCAGTGCGGCAATGTCCCGCATGCTGCGGCGCGCGGTATCAATAGCGCTCAACGCGCTGCCCTCTTCCGCTCCGCTCAGCGCCATATGCGCCGTTTCAAGCGCGGTGCGTATGCGTTCGGCATTAAGAAGAACCGTCTTTTCCGCGTTTAGCCGTTCTTCTTCCCCCGCTTCAAGATTTGCTGAAGCTATCTCCTCAATTTGATAGCGCAGCATATCCATTTCCCGCTCGCGCTCCCTTTCGGAAGAAAAGCCGGAATTGCGCTTAAGCATCAACTCATTTCGCCTTGAAACTATCGCGTCTATCTTTTCTATTATCGGCAGCGACTCCGCGTGGCAATATGCATCAAGATAGCTTATGTGGTTTTCCGCATCAAGCAGCGCCTGATGCTCGTGCTGACCATGTATATCCACCAACGTGTCTGATACGCTTTTGAGCGATGCTACCGGCACAAGCGTGCCATTCACGCGGCATGCATTGCGCCCTGCCGCGCTGAGTTCGCGCGAAAGTATAAGCTCGTTCCCGTCGTACTCTATTCCGAGTGCGTCAAGCGCCGCAAACGCAGCGTCCCCTTCATTCAGGTTGAACACGGCTTCAACCTTTGCCCGCGCGGCGCCGTTGCGTATAAGGTCGCGGCTCGTCCGCTCGCCAAGCACAAAGTTCACGGCGTCTATTATTATTGATTTGCCTGCGCCCGTTTCGCCCGTCAAAACATTGAAGCCGGGGAAAAGCTCAATCCCCAGCTTCTCGATAAGCGCAATATTTTCCAAGTATAAACTCTGAAGCATTTTTGCCCTTTTCCTATTTTCTTATCATCATGCCGAGCTTTTCCACTATCTCAGGCACAACCTTTTCGCTTTTTGCTGCGATAAAAATGGTATTATCGCCGGCCATTGTGCCGGCAATCTCATCCCAATGCATTGAATCCACCGCTTCTGCCGCGGCGTTTGCGGAACCTGATAGCGTTTTAAGAATTATAAGATTTGCCGAAGCCGTTATGCTTATAACGGAATCGCTGAATATTCTTACAAATCTTTCCTTCATGCCGGCCTCGGCCTTGTCCACCGTGGCATACTTATAGCCGCCGGTTTCGCTCAGGACCTTTATAAGCCTAAGCTCCTTGATGTCCCGCGATACCGTTGCCTGCGTGACTGCCACTCCCCGTTCCTTCAGCAGCTCCGCAAGATCTTCCTGAGTTTCCACGTTCTTTTTCTCAATCAGGCTGAGAATCAACGCGTGTCTTTCAGATTTCATCCCTTATACCCTCCAAGCGTTTTATGCTCCCCCATATACAGCCCGTTCCCTCATCCCTCGGGCTGCGTAAAAGGGTTATGAAAGCCTTTGCCTTATCAGTTCATATATATTTTGCCTTCCGAAGCGCACAAAGCCGACCTCTGCGCCAACTTCGGATACGGTTATTGTGTCCACGGTGCTGATATTGGACGTATATATACCGTCCACGGATAAGCAGCCTTCCGTTTTCATGGAAAAGCTTGCCTTTACGCCCGCCGGAGCAACTATCGGGCGGGACGTGAGCGTATGCGGGCAAATCGGCGTTATTATCAGCGCATCAAGTCCCGGAGCTATCACAGGGCCGCCGGCGGATATCGAATATCCGGTTGAACCCGTGGAGGTGCTTGCAATAACGCCGTCGCATATTACCGAGCCCGCACTGAGCCCGTCAACATCAATAGATATTTCGACCACGCCGGAAAACGTGCGCTTATATAGAAGCACATCATTCAAAAAATAATGTGGCTCTCCGCCGTTTACGGTGCAGTTTAGCATAGTGCGCTCATCCAGCGTATATTCGCCGCGTATAAGCCGGTTAAGCCCATCCTCAAGGCCGCTTGGGTCGATCTCGCTCAAAAAACCTATCCGTCCGAAGTTTACGCCAAGTATGGGCGCATTGTACTTCATGGCTTCCCCTGCCGCGCGAAGTATTGTGCCGTCCCCGCCGAAAGCGAGTACAAAGTCCGGCGTTATATCGCCTATTTCTTCTGCCCCGTCAAGGCCGGAATCCTTCAATTCGTTGCTGATGTAGCATTTACAGCCCAAACTCTTGGCCATTTTCACGGCGCCCTGGAGTCCGTTCACGGCGGTTTCCCGCTGCGGATTTGTAAAGAAAGCGAGTTTGATATCAGAATTCATATACGCTCCGAAACTTATCATGTGTTATTATACATTAATAGTGTCCGTATCTTCAAGCATTTTTAATGCATAATCAGGATATAAATTCATCATTATGCGCGGCCTTCACAGTATTCCGGGCAATTCCGTCCGCCTGATCCTGCATAATTATAGCAGAATCGCCCCCGCGCTTTTTCAGTACCATAAGGAACTCTATGTTTCCCTTTGGCCCCGTTATAGGCGAATAATCGACATGCTGTATTTCAAAGCCGAGCGACTGAGCAAACAGCATGCACGACAAAAGCACCTCTTTATGCGTTGCCTCTTCGCGCACAACTCCGTTTTTGCCTACCTTGCCTTTGCCCGCTTCAAACTGCGGCTTAACAAGTATAACGGCAAGCGCACCGTTTTTAAGGCAATTATATATTGCGGGCAAAATGAGCTTTATGGATATGAACGAAACATCCATCGATGCAAAGTCCACTTCTTCATCGAACCAGTCGCTCGTCATATTGCGCGCGTTCATGCGTTCCATCACCTTCACGCGCTCGTCGTTCCTCAGCCGCCAGTCAAGTTGGCCGTAGCCCACATCTATTGAATATACTTTCTTAGCCCCATGCTGAAGCATGCAGTCCGTAAATCCGCCTGTGGATGCGCCTACGTCCATCGCTACAAGGCCGTTTAGGTCTATATCGTATTTTGTAACGGCTTTTTGCAACTTCAGCCCGCCGCGGCTTACGAACGGGTTAGGATTTTCGCGCACGGTAAGCACGCAGTCCTCCGGCACGGCGTCGCCCGCCTTATCTATGCGTACTTCGTTTATATATACCGCGCCGCTCATTATAAGCGAGCGCGCTTTTTCCCTGCTTTGGCACAGGCCCAGTTCGACCAGCCTTACGTCCGCCCGTGTACCCTTCATTCGCATTCTCCTTGATAAAGCTTATTTATAAGCTGCCGCACAGCGTTTTCGGAAATTCCGCATTGCTCGTCCTGCTCCGCTATACTTGCATGCATAATGGGTTCCTCCCCAACGCCAAGCACATTCACGTTTACGCGGCCCGCAAGGCATTCCTTTATCGCGCTGCCCATGCCGCCGTACTTTATGCCGTCCTCCAAGGTTATCACATTTTGGCTAATATCGGCTATCTTTTCAAGCATTTTTTCATCCATTGGCTTTATAAAGCGCACGTTGATAACGCCGGCGTCCGTGCCTTGGGCGGCGTTAAGCGCAGTTTGCACCAGCCTGCCTTCGGCAACTATCGTAACGCGGCCTATCGGCTTCACTTCTTCCCATTTTCCCAGTTCTATGGGAGTATCAAGCGACTTATCGGGAAGCGAGCCGCGGTTATAGCGTATTGCACACGGCCCGTCAAGCGTGAGCGCGAGGCTTAACATGGCCTTAAGTTCTTTTTGTGTAGACGGCGCCATTATACGCATACCGTGCAAATTATTCAAAAAAGCGATATCATATATGCCCTGGTGTGTTTCGCCATCCTCGCCCACAAGGCCCGCGCGGTCTATTGCAAAGCAAACGTTCAGGTTTTGCAGGCATACATCGTGAATTATCTGGTCATACGCGCGCTGCAAAAACGTTGAATATATCGCGGCAACGGGCCGCATGCCCGCGCTTGCCATGCCCGCGGCCATGGTTACGGCGTGTTCTTCAGCAATGCCAACGTCAAAAAACCTTTCCGGATAGCGCAGCGCAAATTCGCTAAGCCCTGTACCTGACGGCATGGCCGCAGTTATCGCAGCAATGCGTTTATCGTTTTCGGCCAGTTCGCACATTGCTTCGCCAAAAACGGCGGAGTTGCTCCTGCCCGCTGTTGGCTTGCTCACTTTGCCCGTGCGCGCATCGAAGCTGCCTATGCCGTGGAAACGCTCCGGGTCATTTTCCGCAAACATATAGCCCTTGCCCTTTACCGTAAGCGTATGAACGACCACAGGGCATTTCAGCTCCTTTGCCCGCATAAGCACGTTAGTCATGCTGCCGACGTTATGCCCATCCACCGGGCCAAGATATGTAAAGCCCAGTTCCTCAAACAAAACGTTCGGTATAAGCGAATATTTTATTCTGTTCTTTATGCCTTGCAGTATTCCGAAAAGTTTTTCGCCAACGAGCGGTATGCGCTTCAACCCGTCCGAAAAGTTGGTTTTGAACCGCTGATATGACCCGCTTGAGCGGATTTTATAAAGATGCTTGCTCATCGCGCCAACGTTGCGCGAAATGGACATTGCGTTATCGTTTATAACAACAATAAGCGGCAGGCCGCTCTGCCCGGCGTCGTTCAATGCCTCAAAGCACATGCCGCCGGAAAGCGCGCCGTCGCCTATAACGGCAACAACGCTCCTGTCGTTGCCCAGTATTTTGTCCGCCCTCAGTATGCCTATCGCCGCGGATACGGACGTGCTCGAATGGCCCGTTTCAAACGGGTCGCAAATGCTTTCCGCACGCTTGGGGAAGCCGCTTATGCCGCCCTTTTCCCGCAATGTGTCAAACTGATTTGCGCGGCCGGAAAGTATTTTATGCACATATGCCTGATGCCCAACATCGAATATTATCCTGTCAACCGGGGCATAGAACGCGCGGTGAAGCGCCATTGTCAGCTCCACCACGCCAAGGTTAGACGCCAAATGCCCGCCGTTTTTCGATACTTTTTCAACCAAAAAAGAGCGTATTTCCGCAGGCAGCCCCCTCAGTTCCTCTGCGGACAATGCGCGGTAATCATCGCACGAATGTATTTTATCTATAATGGGGTAATTCGCCATTCCCCGTCTGCCTTTCAATTTAGTAGCATATCATTTTAACACAGCATGATGCAACTAACAACCCCCGCGTGCCGCGGCCTATTTTTCCCTGCAAAGCGTTGAATCGATAAGCGCGTTAAAATCGGCCGCCCGCTCGCCAAACATGCTTATGGCAAGGCGCGCTTCCTCCGCCGTATCAACGGCGTATTTCTTAGCGCCGTCAAGCCCAAGGAGCGTCACCGCCGTAAGCTTATCCTCTTTGGCATCCTTGCCGAGCGTTTTGCCCATGGCTTCATCCGTACCGGTAACGTCAAGCAGATCGTCGGTTATCTGGAACAGCCTGCCGAAGCTTTGGGCATATCGCCTTATTGCCGCAAGTTCGGTTGCATCGGCGTTTGCAATTATCGCCCCCGATGCAAGCGCCGCCTCTATCAGCGCGCCGGTCTTTCGCACCTGTATGGCTTCAAGCATGGCAAGGTCGCCGGGTTTTCCCGTCATGTCAAGGTCAAGCGTTTGCCCTGCCACCATACCGCTCACGCCCGCGCCGCGCGCAACCTCCGCGCATGCTTCATAGTACCGTGGCGCATGCTGTGCTATGTCAAGGCCGGCATTGAGCATGGTTTCGAATGCAAGGCTCAGCAGCCCGTCGCCCGCAAGCATTGCGCCCGATTCACCGAAAATGATGTGGTTGGACGGCCTTCCTCGGCGCATATCATCATTATCCATGCAAGGAAGGTCGTCATGTATAAGCGAATAGGTATGTATCATTTCAAGTGCGCAGGCAACGGGCATTGCATCCGCCTCGCTGCCGCCCAGCATTTCCGCAGCCTGTAAGCAAAGCGACGGCCTTAGCCTTTTGCCACCCGCAAGCAGGCTGTATGCCATGGACTGCTTCAGCTTTTCCGGCGCGGAGCAGTTGGCAATATATGCTTCAAGCGCCCGTTCTATTCTTTCTATGCGGCCCAAGTCATTCATCTTCGTTCTCCGCGTTTTGTTTTTCTATCACGTCCAGCCGCGCCTTATAGCTTTCCAGCATTTCGCGGCATTTTGCGGCGAGCTTTGCCCCTTCTTCATAAAGCTTTATCATTTCTTCCAGCGGAAGGTTGCCATCCGCCAGCTTGTCCGCTATGCTCTGGAGCCTTTCGGCCATAGCTTCGTATGTTTCGGCCTTCTTTGCCATTATTCTTTATCCTTTCCGCCCGCAAGCACCTTTGCCCTTGCAGTGCCGTCGCTGAGCAGTATTTCTATATTGTCCCCCGCAGCCAATTCATTGGCAGAGGATGCGTATTTTTTCCCTTTTTTGATTATTGCATAGCCGCGCTCTAGCGTGCGCGCCGGCGCCAACGAATCAAGCCGCGCCGCGTTTATGCTTAACTTCCGCTCCGCTTCGCCCATGCCCTGCCGCACGCTTGCCGCTATGCCGGTTTCAAGCGCGCTGAGCCGCGCCATATTCATGCTTATCCTATGATGGCACATGCCGTATGCAGCGCCCTGCTCCATTGCGGCTATCGCCTTTCCCTCACGCGCTATCCTGTCCGTGCAGAGCGAATCCATCCGCTCCTTCACGTATTCAAGCTCATCGTTGAGCGCTTCATATTCCGGCACGCAGAGTTCCGCAGCCGCGCTCGGAGTGGGCGCGCGAAGATCGGCAACAAAGTCCGCAATGGTAAAATCCGTTTCGTGCCCTACCGCGCTGACTACCGGCGTTTTGCATGCATATATGGCCCGCGCCACTACTTCTTCATTAAAGGCCCACAGCTCTTCTATGCTCCCGCCGCCGCGGCCTACTATCATAACATCCGCTTTGCCGCTGCCGTCAAGCAGGCGTATCGCGTCCGAAATTTCCCTGCCCGCGCCCGTTCCCTGCACCGCCGCCGGCGCAACAAGAATGTTCATCATCGGGAATCTTCTGCGGGTTATGTTTATTATGTCCTGCAAGGCCGCTCCGGTTTTGGACGTTATCACGCCTATGCACTTAGGAAGCTTAGGTATCGGCTTTTTATGCGCCGCATCGAACAAGCCCTGCGCTTCAAGGCGGGTTTTAAGCATAAGAAAGCGGCGATAAAGTTCGCCCTCGCCTTCGCGCCGCATGGATTTAACATAGAATTGGAACTGCCCATCCCGCGTATATATCGATGCATAGCCGGAGAGCACCACCTGCATGCCGTCGCCAATGCCTTCGGGCATATTCATTGCATTCTGCCGAAACATTACGCAGCGCACAAGTGCGCCTTCGTCTTTAAGCGAAAAGTATACATGCCCCGAGGTATGCTTCTTAAAGCCGCTTATTTCGCCCCGTATGGAAACGGAACCGAGCAGCACATCATTTCTGAGCAGCGTATTCACATATTCGTTCAGCTGCGTTACGCTGAGGATATATCCTTCCGTCATGCTTCAAGCCTCCCCGTGCATATATCCTGGCACATCAATGCTATGCCAACGGCATTATCGCTCGAAAGCCGCGCTTCGCCGAAGCGCACGTCCACATGCCCGCGCTTTGCCATTCTTTCGCGCAGCATTTTTCTCAGTAGCCCGCTTGACGCTACGCCGCCCGCTATAAGCACGCAGTCAAGCCCTGTTTCATCCGCCGCGTTTACTATCAGCTTATGAAAAGTGCGCGCCATGGCATCGTACACGGCATAGGCTATATCCGCTCCGTCAGTGCCCTGCTCTATCAATCTTTGCGCCGCGCTTTCGGTGCCCGAAAATGAGCATTGCGTGCCGCGAACCCATATGGGCAGCCGCACGGCAGGCTCTCCGCTCCTTTCTGAAGCAAGAACCTCCATATGCTTTCCGCTCGGGAAAGCCATGCCAAGGCTTACGCCGACCCTATCAACAAGCTGCCCCGCGTGAAGATCGGCACAGCCGCCGATAAGCCCTATTTCAAGATTGCTGCCGACGGTGAATATCTCCGTTGTGCCGCCGGATATATGCATACCCAAAAAGCGCCTGCCCATGAGCTGTTCATTTCCGTACAGCGCGGCGCGCACATGCCCCTGCTGATGGCTCAGTTCAATAAGCCTTACATCAAGCGCGTTTGCAAGCGTTATCGCCGCCGTTTTGCCCGCAAGGAACACAGGCATGTATGAATCCTGCTCCGGCCGCGGGCGCGTGCTCACGGCAACGGCCTTTATCCTTGTTCGTTCAGCATCCGCCATAAGCGCGGGCATTATTTCGCCCAGGTTCCTGACGTGCTGAAACACGCCGTCGCTCTGCCTGAGTCCTCTTTCCCCGGACGCAACGCGGAGCATCGTCCTTCTGTCTGAAACGATGCTCCCATTTTCCGCGCATGCGGCGGATGTTGTATAACAGCTTGTATCTATGCCAATATACTGCGCGTTCAAACTATCATTCCTTGTCTATTTGGCGCGCAAAAGTGCCCAGCATACCGTTTATGTACGCAGAACTCCTGTCCCCGCCAAAGCGCTTGGCAAGCTCCACGGCTTCGTTTATGGATACGCTTGAAGGTATTTTGTCCATATACATCATTTCGTACAGCGCAACGCGCAGTATGGATAAATCAACCTTCGGCATACGCTCAACGCTCCAGCCTATGGCAAGTTCGGCTATTTTTTCGTCCAGCTCGGCACTGTGTTCTTCTATGCCGCAAAGCACCTCATCTGAATAGTTCATGTCGTCCTCGGTAGGCTTTTCCTCTATGCCGGACTTTTCCAAAATGGCCTCGTAGGTATCCTCGCCGCCAAACAGGCGGGCAAAGGCCAGCTTCATCGCCACTTCACGGGCGGTTTTTCTGCTCATGTAATATCTTCCTTTGTATATGTTAATGAATAATTATACCGCGTTATTCTCGGCTTTTGAAGAGGGAACGAAAAAATTCGCCCACCCTTGCGCGCCCGCCTTCATCAAGCAGCGTACCTATAAAGAACGCTATGCCTACAAGCACGAACAGCAGCAGCGTTTTCCAAAAGCCTATGGTGAACAAAAACGCCGCGAAAACTATCGCGAAAAGCACGCTTATTATGCGCCACTTGTATTGGTTCCAGAATTCAAAGAAGTTCATATCGCGCTCCTTATATGCTCTTGGGCGGCTGAGTGGGCACGATAAGTATATCTATCGCGTTCACGCTTACTCCGCAAAGCGTTTCTATGTATTCTTTAAGGCTTTGCTGGAGGTTTGCGCTAAGTTCGGGAATCACCGTGTCCGGCGCAACACTCAGCTTAAGCTTTATGCTTATGCCGGAGGCAGACTCGCCCGCAGGAACAACAACGCTTTCGCATTCCTTCACCTTCGCGTTGGCGCGGCAATGCCGCTGCACCAGCGAATCTATTGCTGATATGGTCATGTAGGCCGTGCCGTTATCGCCGCTCATTATCATCGTGGATGTGGGCGCGGATGCAGCCGCATTCTTCGCGTCCCGCTTTTTGCCCATCGCTACAAACAGCCTGAACGCTATTGCCAGCAGCACAACGCCGCCACCGCCCAGTATGAGCCTGTTCCCTATGAGCCCGTTGGTAATCACCTCTATGGGGGCCGTTATCATATCGAACGTAACAAAACCCATAGCCGTGGCTACGCACAGGGCGCTTAGCGCTATTACGCAAAGCAGAAGCAGCACCAGCAGGAACTTATCGAATATATTGAATCTCATTTTTACGCTCCTAATTTACGCCGCCGTATACGCGGCGGCGTAAGATTTTCTTTTGCTTTTGTTCGCTTACTCCTCTGCGGGCAGTTCGGCTTCGGCAGTGGGCTGCGCCGGCTGCTTCTTCGCCTTTTCAAAGCTGATGGACGATACGAACACGTTCACCGCGCTCACCGTAAGGCCGGTCATTGTCTCTATCGCGTTCTTGGTGCCGCTTTGGATATTTGCGCAGACCTCGTGCAGCTTGTAGCCGTATTTGATTATAACGTTTATTTCAACCGTTACCTGTTCTTCATTTACTTCTACCTTAACGCCCTTGGTCATGCTCTTTTTGTTGTTGAGCATTCCGGTGATGCCTTCAACAACTCCGCCGGCCATACCTTCTACGCCTTCGACCTCGGCCGCGGCAAGGCTGGCTATAGTCGCTATCACATCCGGTGCAAAGGTTATCCTGCCGCCCTGAACCTCGTTCAGCTCGCGGGTAATTTCGTTATCTGCTGCCATAATATGCCCTCCTTGTTTAACTTTTCTGATATTATACCAGATATTTCTGATCCTGAAAAGCATCATATGCCCTAACTCCGGCGCAGTTCACATATATTTTTCTTTTAATTGCCTCCTGCCATTATTTTGATGTTTTCCGTCTTTTCGCCTGTTTCGCGCTTCACAATGTCCAAAATTTGGGCAACCTCCTCGCTGCTCAGCTCCTCGGTCGCTATCACCACGTTAACGCTCCCCTTATGAAACGTTACCGCCGCATCACTGAAGCCCTTTGCGCGTATCATGCTTTCTGCGCTGAATTCCGCCTCCATATTGGCAACAAGCCTCAGCTTTTGCTCCGTTGCGTCCTTCAGCGTCTCGGAATCGTTCGCACTGGCCGCTATTATTTCATCAAGATATTCAATCTCAAGCGATCTTGTGCTTTCGCGTTCTTCCCTGAACGCTTCAAAGAAATTTTCGTTTGCCGCAACGCTGTCCCCCGTTGCCTGCGGCATTGCATCCGCATCCGCGTTTACGGGCTTTTTGCCCTTGTTCAGCGAACAGCTGAAATACACCACGCCCGCAAGCAGTATAGCCGCCGCGGCTATTGCAACATACTTTTTCATTATTTTCATTGCTCCCCTTCTCCCCTTTTCATTTCAAATACTTCTATGCGATCCGCACTTATGCCAAGTACGGTCATCACAGCATTGCTAAGCTTCACCCGTACCGATACGTCCGCAGCCCCCTCGGCTATTACTATAACTCCGCGCACGGTGGGTTCTATTTCCGTAAGTACTATCGTTTCCGTACCGCCGCTCCCGGATATTGTCGCCGGGCGGGATGATTCCGTGCGTGTTTCGCTCACGCTTTGGCCGCCTGTTGACGTGTTCTCCGTTGTACCGCTCTGCACATCCGTACTCATTGCCGGCACAAGTCGGCTTGACGTATCATACGTTATCATCACGCGCACCTTTCCCGCGCCGCGTATGGAGCCAAGTATGCCCTCAAGCCTGTTTTCAAGTTCCTCAACTCCGCTTTCATCCGTAGCCGCTTCCGTGCCCGATTGCGCCGCATTGCCGGCCTTATCGTTAGGGCTTATCAAAAACAGCAGTACGCCTATTAATATAAGCACGCCGTAAACCGCTATCTCCAGCCGCTTATCCTGCTTCATCCGCGCACACAGGCGGCCGAGCGCATTCTTTATCCCATCCGCGCTTTTCATGGCAAATACCCTCCTAACAGGCTGAACAGCGCCCGCAAAGTATATATAAGCGCAACTATGCCCGCGGCCCGTTTGCCGCTGCGCGCGGCGTTTCCTTTGGGCATAAGCGCCGTGAATAGGCCCATGGCAAGGTTTATTGCCGCAAGCTGCAGCATGAACCGCCCCATCATAGACCGGCTGTGCCCAGCGCCAGCGCGCACGTTGCCATAAACATTGCCGCAACCGCCAACACGGAAGCAAAAAGCCCGTTTATCGCATCCGCCACCCGCTCCATAAGCGTGCTTATGCGCGCATCGCCAAGTGCGGAGCACACCGCAGCCGTGCCGCGAGCGCAAACGGCGTTGCAGGCCATGCTTGCAAGCGGCGAAAGCACCACAAGCGCAAGCGTAACGAGCGCGGCAAGCCCGGCGGAGTTTTTGATGAGCGACGCACCTTCAAGCACGGTATCCACCGTTCCCGATACAGCCCCGCCCACTATCGGCACGCCCTTATCTATTGCATACTTAGCGGTTTTAACGGCAACGCTGTCGCTTGAGCGCGCACCGATGCCCCATATGCCCACCGTTGCAAAATACAGCGTGAACACCGCCCCGCTAAGCCAACGTATAAGTGACTTGATAAGCTTGAACAGCTTCGACAGCTTTTCTTCCCCGGTAAGCGCGCTCAGCATTGCGCACACGCCCGCACCGGCGCACAGTGGCAGCACAGTGCTTTTGAATACTCCTGCCACCGTGCCGGACAGGAATGCGGCAAGCGGGCTGAGTGCGGCAGACGATGCGGCCTCGCCCGATGCGGCAATGGCCGCCGAAAGCACCGGCGCGATAAGCTCCATGCAGGAGCACAGCGAATCCATCGCCCCATATGCCGAGGCTATAAGCACGCTCAGCTTTGCCGCCGCGGCAGAAGTGCCTATCGCCGCGCATACGAGCGCTCCCGCCCCGCCTGCGCCGTCCTCCGCGCTGATAATGCCAACTATCGCGCATATGAACGCAACGGCAATTATCGCAATATATGAAAGCATATTCTGCTTCAGTGCGCCCGTTATTGCGGCAATGAGCCTTTGCCATATTCCTTCCGCATCCATTGCGCCCGTACCCATGAACCGCTCCATAAGCTCCTTTAGCGTAAAGCCTAAGCTTTGCCCGTTCAGTGAGTTCCATAGTTCGCTCCATGCGCCTATATCCAGCGTGCTTATATCCGCCGCGTTCATCCCGCCCCCTCCATCAGCCGCGCTATCATGTCCATCGCCTGCTTTATACACGGTATGCACAGCGAAACTATCATTATTCTCCCTGCAAGTTCCACCCGCCCCGCAATGGCGGTCTCGTTAGCGTCGCGGCAGGCATCCGCCGCGAACTGGACAAGGTAAACTATGCCCGTAAGCTTTATAAGCACAGTAAGCAGTTCGCTCGGCACGCCGTAAGTTTCAAGCATGGTTTTTATTTCGCCGAATATGCCGCCAAGCTTTTCCATTGCATATATCAGCACCATCGCCCCCGTCGCGACCGCCGCCTGCTGGGCAAGCTCCGGCCTATATGCGCGCACGGTAAGCGTTATTGCGCAGCATATCACGGCAAATACGCTCAGCTTTATAACGTCCGCCATGGTCTTATATCAATACAATTCAAATATGCGCCTTACGTTTTCAAACAGATCCCCTATCAGATCCGCCACCATGCTCAGCGTAAGCACAAGCCCCGAAAGCGCGGCAAGCATCGCCATGTCGTCCCGTCCGGTCTGCTTTAGAAGCTGGCATATTATGGCAACCAGAATGCCTATTCCCGCAATTTTGAATACAACCGCTATGCTCATATCCCTCATCCCCCGTTTTATATCATCATAAGCGCCGCCGCAAAGCCCGCAAGCACGCCAAGCGTTGAATACAGCTTACCCTTGCCCATAAGCGCCTTTTCCGCATCCGCCGCACGCGCCTCCATCTGCCTTAGCGTAAGGCGGGCATGATCCGCCTGCGCTGCGCGCGATATGGACGAAAACGCCTCGCCAAGCGTTATAAGCGCGGCAATATCCTGCTTATCAAGGCCGCTTAAGCTGCCGCCGTCCGCTTCCTTTTGTACCGTAGCTGCCCATGCTTCGCCCGCACCAAGCTGTTCCCCCGTAAGCGCCGCAGTGTATTCGCGCCAAAGTTCTCCGCCCAACCTGTCAAGCATTTCACTGAGCCTGTATTGCGAAAGCTCCATGCTGTCGCCAAGTGTTCTTATTTCCGCGCAAAGGGCATTCAGTTTATCCACCCTGTCCCTCATACGCGAACACGCCATGTATCCCATGCTTATGCATATTATCAGCGCAGCCGCAGCCAAGCCCGTTCTCATAGCGTCAGCTTCTCTATCGCAATATCCCTTGCGCCGTCCGCCCGCCGCGTTATTATGGCCGCGTGTGTAAAGCAGCCGCCCTCTATCAACGCGCGTATGTGTTCGCGGCGCAATGCATCCTCAACCGATGATGCATGGGCGCTTGCAATGGCCACTGTGCCGCAGTTTTTTGCGTCCAGCAGCGCATCGGCTTCTTCCCTTGTGCCTATTTCATCGGTAACTATAAGCCGCGGGGACATGCTCCTTACAAGTTTTCTTATCCCTTCCGCCTTTGGGCACATATCCATAACGTCCGTCTGTGCGCCCACGTCCAGCGTTGGCGCACCCATGTAGCAGGCCGCTATTTCCCCGCGTTCGTCCGCAACTGCCGCGCTCATTCCGCCGTCGCTCAGCTGGCGTACGGCATCCCTAAGCAGCGTTGTTTTGCCCGCGCCGGGTATGGACAGCACCAATAGTCCACCCGCATTGCCGCAGCTGTAAACTTCGCGTATTATTTTGTCCGCGCAGCCCTTTATCTGCCGCGCTATTCTTATATTGAATCCTGAGATTTGCCATAGCCTTTCACAAAGGCCGTTTTTGGTATACATTTGACCGCACACGCCCACGCGGCACCCCCCGCGCGCCGTGAAGAAGCCTTCCTTCAGTTCGTTTTCTATTGCCGGAGCCGAATGTTCGCTCAGCCCTTCCAGCACATCGCGGCAAAGCTTTGGCGTTGCCACGGCGCTGCCCGCAATTTCGCCGCCGCGCAATACAAAGCGCACGTTCCGCCCGGCGCGTATGCGTATTTCCTCGCACTCCGCCCCGAGCATATCCATATCCGTATTGTAAAAAAGCTCCTTAGGAAGAAGCTTTCTAAGCCCCACAAGGGCGTTAGTTTCCGCGTTCGCCATCTGCATGTCCTCCGTATCGCTACATGATATGAAGGCCCCTGCCGCATTATCACACGGCGACTTTTTTCGCAAGCAATATATCGCCTATCGCCATGTCCATTCCGCACAGCAGCACCTGCCACGGCACTATCGCCCCCTCGTTCAAATCAAACGCGGCAAACCCATCCGCAAAGTAATTCACAAGCGATATCGCCGCGCTTATGAGCATGGGTATCATCGACATTGCCGCCATGCGCGAAAGGCAAGCACGCCCGCGCTGCGCGGTATAGCCCCCGCCAAGGCTGAATGCCGTAAGGAACGCAGGCAGCGCAAGTATGGACAGGTCAAAGCATACCTCGCCAACCGGCCTGAAGCTGATGTTTGCAAGCGCAAGCGCCGCCAAGGCTGTCACCGCCAGCGCAAACGGGCGCATGCAGAGCCGTCTGCATATGTTCTCCGTCAAAAATGTTAAGTTCATTATTATTGCCGCAAGGCAAACTATTGTATTCAGCGCCATGTAATGCTCCTTTTAACGTAAAAATCCTTCCGGGTTAGCTTACCCGAAAGGATGAATATTTAAGCCTGTTTTTTATTTATACAATGCGGATATACGCCGCCATGTCTCCCGTTCCGCCCAGCTTCGCGGTGTCCCTGCGGTGGGAAAACAGATGTTCTTCGTCCTCAAACGTACATTTTTCCATCAATGTTATGTTTTCGCATTTCAGCCCCGCTTCAATAAGCTGTATACCCTGCGCGGCTTCAAGATCCAGCCATGCATGGCCTTCTCGCCCGGGGCTTGTGCATATGCCTACGCCAAATTCGGCATCGAACCGTGCCGCAAGGGGAGCATCCACCTCGTAACAATTTTTGCATATCGCGGGGCCGGTTGAAGCTATCATATCCTTAGGATCCGAGCCATAGCACCGCTGCATCAGCCTGACCACGTTTGCACCGATGCGCCCAAGCGTGCCCTTCCAGCCGGAATGCGCAAGGCCCACAGCCTTCTTCACGGGATCGTATATAAAGAATGCGCCGCAGTCGGCATGATTGGTTATAAGCGTGACCGCAGGCGAATCGGTAACAATGCCATCGCACTTATCAAGCGGGGCTTTATCAAACCCGCGCCCGGCATCATCAGCGTCAAGCTTTATAACGTTCGTGCCGTGCTCATAGCTCACCGCGGCCATGCTTGAATATTCTATGCCGGCCGCATCGGCAAAGCGGGAGAAATTTTCCCTTACAAGCGCCAAATCGTGCGGCTTTTGAAAATTCAGGTGCAGTGAATCATAAGGCTTTGGGCTAACTCCGCCCTGCCGCGCGGTAAAGCCGTGCTCAACGCCGTCCATTCTTTTAAGTTGCTCCGCACGGAAGAAGCCTATGCCCCTGTTTTCTTCGTAAATGCAGCCATGCCGCATTTTGGCATATGCCGAAAGGTATTCGTATCTGTCCATCATTCGCATTTGTCGTTAAGAAGAAGCTTCAGCTCCTCCATAAACGTATTTATATCCTTAAACTGCCTGTATACCGAAGCAAAGCGGACATACGCCACCTCGTCCAGCTCCTTCAGCCCGCGCATAACAAGTTCGCCCACATAGGTGCTGGTGACTTCCTGCTCAAGGGTATTGTTTACCTCCCGCACCACTTCTTCCACCAGCTTATCCATCTGCGCCGCGCTCACCGGCCGCTTTTCGCAGGCCTTACGCACGCCCATCAGTATTTTTTCGCTGTCGAACGTTTCGCGCCGCCCGTCTTTTTTCACGACCATTATCGGTATTTCTTCTATTTTTTCATATGTCGTGAATCGTCTTCCGCAGCTCATGCATTCCCTGCGGCGGCGTATGCTTGTCCCGTCGTCCGTAGGGCGCGAATCCACAACCTTGCTTTCCGTTCCATGGCAATATCTGCACCTCATGCTGTATCCTCCGCGTGCTTTTGCCTATTATACCACAGCACATGCCAAAAAATAAAGCATCATAGCGTTATATCCACCAATATAACGTCGTCCCCTATCTTGTTTATTTTGCAGAAAGGTATAACCAGCTCCTCATCGCTTTTCAGCAGGCCCCACATCTTCGGCGGCCCCGGCACAACTATTGAGCATACGGTGCCTGAGCATAGGTCAACTTCCAAATCACACACCGCGCCAAGCCTGGCACCGTCCCTTAAATTTATCACTTCCTTGCGCCTCAGTTCGCAAAAGCTGATGTTCGCCACGCACATCACCCCCATATATTTTGTATATGCGCCTTGCTCTTGCCCAATTACCGCTTATATAATACAATATGCATATAATTGGAACCTTTAGCCACGTTCCCGCGTTATATTGGCAAAGGAATGCAACAAGGAGGAATCACAATGAAACAATATAAAAAGCTGCTTGCCGTTTTCGCGGCGGCAATAATGCTTGCCATATGCTTTGCAGGGTGCAGCGGCGCTTCCACCTCCGCCGCACGGGATACGGTGTACAACTCATCCTCTCAATACGCACCTATGGAGGAATACGCGCCCGCGCCCGCGGCGACCTCACCCGTTACCAGCAATGATATGGGCTTTGATTACGCAGCGGGTGAAGCTACCTCCGTAACCGCCGGCGATATATATGCAGGGCGCAAAATAATCCGCAACTATGACATAAGCCTTAATACCGATAAGTTCGATGAAAACATGGACTATATCAAAGTCAAGGTGAGCGAGCTTGGCGGATATGTGCTCAGCTCCAATCTTTACGGTTCCAAGCCCGAAGCTTACGGCGACGCGGGCCGCAACATTGAGCTGACCATTCGTATCCCCGCGGAAAAGGCGGGTGAGTTCGTAAGCGGCGTGGAAATGCTTGGGCAGATAAACTATGTGCGCGACTATACGGACGACATTACCGATGAATACTACGATACCGATACCCGCCTTGCCGTATTGCAGGAGCAGCTTGAGCGGCTGCGCGCAATAATGGTAGAAACGGACAATCTGGCAGACGTTATAGCGCTCGAGGACAGGATAAGCGAAGTCATGCTGCAGATAGAAACGCTTACCGGCACGCTAAAGCGTTACGACGCGCTTATTGATTACACCACCATTAACCTTTCCGTAAGCGAGCGCAACGCAATCACCGGCCCCGCCGCCACCAAGACCACCGCGGACAGGATAAGCGAAGGCTTTACCGATACCCTAAACGGCGTTGGTGTATTCTTCGTAAACTTCTTCGTGTGGTTTGTATCCAGCCTGCCGGTTATAGTTATTGCGGCAATAGTGGTTGTGATAATAGTAATAATAGTGCGCGCGGCGACAAAGAAGCGCAGCAAAAAGAAAGCCGAAGTCAAGGAGGAAAGTAAGCCATGAAGAAAAAAGCCTTAGCATTGGCGCTGTGCATAAGCATGGCGGCAGTAATGTTCACGGGATGCAAAACCGTTGTACAGAACCCCAACGGCACCACGCCGCAGGTGATAAGCCCAGAGGTAACCATACAGCAGGAGAGCAAGGAGGAGCCAAACGTGATAAACGTGAGCGGATCGGGCGAGATTAAGCTTGTTCCGGACATTGCCACCGCAAGCATACAGGTGCGCACATATAATGAGGATCCTGCCGCCGCGCAGGCCGAAAACTCCGCCATTATGGACGCGGTTATAGAGGCCGTTAAAGCCGCCGGAGTTAAGGATGCAGACATTGCCACGGATAACGTGAGCCTGAACGAAAGATATAATTACAAGAAAACCCCCGCGGTCGTGGTAGGGTACGACATGGTGACTTCAATAAAGGTCACAATACGCGACATTGATGCCGTGGGCAAGGTATTGAGCGACGCAATAGCCGCAGGCGCAACGGGTACATACGGGCTTACGCTCACGGTGTCCGATAGCTCCGCCGCGTATCAGCAGGCGCTCAAGGCCGCCATAGACGATGCAAAGGGCAAGGCTCAGGCCATTGCGGAGGCGCTCGGCGTGACTCTGAAGCCAATACCTTCCGCCGTGAACGAGCAGAGCTCAAGCTACACGCCGAATGCTGCATATGATATGCGCACCGCATCCGCCGCCGAGGATGCAAATGCGGACGTGAGCATAAGCCCCGGCGAGCTTACGGTGGAGGCGCAGGTAAGCATAGAATATGAAATAGACACAGGCACGAACAACTGACAAATCTACCCCATTGCCCCTCCCAAGCGGAGGGGCTTTTTATAATTTATGTTCACGCCGATATAACGCGCGGTTATGTGCACGATTTTTGCCCGATATCAGGCAAAATTCACACAGCTTAGCATTTGACAAAAGCCGCGGCTTTATAATATAATCCATTATTATTTTGTACGGAGGAAGAACATATGACCAAGTACATATTTGTTACCGGCGGCGTTGTATCGGGCCTGGGCAAGGGCATAACGGCGGCCAGCCTGGGCAGATTGCTCAAGACCCGCGGGCTTAAGGTAGCCGCGCAAAAGCTGGACCCGTATATAAACGTTGACCCCGGCACTATGAGCCCGTATCAGCACGGCGAAGTATACGTAACAGAGGACGGCGCTGAAACAGACCTTGACCTTGGCCATTATGAACGCTTTATAGATGAAAACCTGAACCGCTACTCAAACCTTACCACGGGCAAAGTATACTGGAACGTGCTGAATAAGGAAAGGCGCGGCGAATATCTTGGCTCCACCGTGCAGGTAATCCCCCATATCACAAACGAAATAAAGGACTTTGTTTACCACGTGGCAAAGGAAACGGATGCGGACGTGGTAATAACCGAAATAGGCGGCACAATAGGCGATATTGAATCCCAGCCCTTTATCGAAGCCGTAAGGCAGATATCCCTTGAAGTCGGGCGCGAAAACAGCCTTTTTATCCATGTTACGCTCGTTCCCTTCCTCCGCGGCAGCGATGAACACAAGTCAAAGCCCACTCAGCACTCTGTAAAAGAATTGCAGGGCATGGGCATAAACCCGAATATAATAGTGCTGCGCTGCGACGAACCGCTTGAAGATTCCATATTCAAAAAGATATCCCTTTTCTGCAACGTTAAGCCGGACTGTGTAATAGAAAACATCACGCTGCCCTGCCTTTACGAAGCGCCGCTGATGCTTGAAAAATCGAACTTCTCCTCCGTTGTGTGCCGCGAACTGGGCATAGACGCTCCTGCGGCAGAGCTTGACGAATGGAGCGAAATGGTAAACCGCATACACGCGCGGCAGAAGAATACTGATATTGCGCTGGTCGGCAAATATGTTCAGCTGCACGATGCTTATCTTTCCGTCGCGGAGGCGCTGCGCCACGCGGGCTATGCGCTTAATTCCGAAGTTACGATACACTGGATAGATTCCGAAACCCTTAACGAAGAAAACATAGCCGCCGTGCTTGGCAACATGGACGGCATAATAGTGCCGGGCGGCTTCGGTTCGCGCGGGATAGACGGCATGATACTTGCCGCCAAGTTTGCCCGCGAAAACCGCATACCGTATTTCGGCATATGCCTTGGAATGCAGATAGCCGTCATTGAATACGCACGCAACGTTGCGGGCATTGCGGACGCAGACTCCGGCGAATTTAACGAACTTTGCAAGCACAAGGTCATAGACTTCATGCCCGGGCAGAGCGACAGCATAGACAAGGGCGGCACGCTTAGGCTGGGCGCATACCCATGCATGATAAAGAGCGGCACGGCCATGGAACGCTGCTACGGCAAGGCTACCATATTCGAGCGCCACCGCCACCGCTACGAATTCAATAATGATTACCGCGATACTCTCACCGCGGCAGGACTTACGCTATCCGGCCTTTCTCCTGACGGAAGGCTGGTTGAAACGGTTGAGCTTACCGACAGGCCGTTCCACATAGGCGTGCAGTATCATCCGGAGTTCAAGTCCCGCCCGAATAGGGCGCATCCGCTGTTCTTCGGCTTTGTAAAAGCCGCGCTTGAGCGCAGGGAAACAAAATAAGTCCATAGCATAAACAGGACGGAGCCTTTGTTCCGCCCTGTTTTTTATATTTCTTAGTTTTTGCCGCCTTCAAGCCGCGCCATTGCCTTTCTAAACTCTATTGTAAACAATATTGCCGTGCACGAAACGGCGATAAAATCCGCCACAGGCTCAGCCATATATACAGCCATTGTTTTATCGGCAAGTATCGCGGGCATAATGTATATAAGCGGTATCAGCAGAATAAATTTTCTAAGCACCGCAACAATTATTGAGCACTTGGCGTTGCCTATGGATACAAACGTCATCTGGCATGCTATCTGCACGCCGAATAGGAACAGCACCGCGCAGTATATCCTAAGCGCGCCCTCGGTGAAGGTTATAAGCTCCGCGCTGGTGGTGAAGAGGCTGGCGAACGCTCCCGGGAACAGCATTATTATGCCCCAGAGCAAAACAGAATAGCAAAGGCAGACCTTCAGCAGCAGCTTGAACGTTTCCTTAACGCGGGATGCGTTTTTTGCGCCGAAATTATAGCTGAGTATTGGCTGCGCGCCCTGAGATATGCCAGAAAGCGGCATCATGGCGAACTGCATAACGCTTGAAAGTATCGTCATTGCGCCAACGGCAATATCCCCGCCGTATTTGAGAAGGGAAGAATTAAAGCACACGGATATTATACTTTCGCTTGACTGCATAACAAACGCCGCAAGGCCCAGCGCTATGCACGGAAGGATAAGCTTGAAGTCTATCCTCAGCCTTTCGCGCCTGAGTTTAAGTATGCTGTTCCCTTTCATAAGAAAATGCAGCACCCATATGCAGGATATGCCCTGCGATATTATGGTTGCAAGCGCGGCGCCGGAAACGCCCATATCGAACACGAATATGAACAGCGGATCGAGCACGATGTTAGCAACCGCGCCTATGAGTACAGTGTACATGCCTGTTTTCGCAAAGCCCTGCGCCGTTATGAAGGCGTTCATACCAAGCGTAAGCTGCACGAATATGGTACCGACAGCATATATGTTCATGTAATCCACGGCATAGCCTATCGTATTTTCGCTTGCGCCGAATGTAAGCAGCAAATCGCGGTTCCATATAAGCAGCACCGCCGTAAGCACCACCGATATGCAAAGCTGCAGCGTAAAGCAGCCGCCGAGTATCTTTTCCGCGGATTCGTTATCGCCCGCGCCCATCGCTATTGATGCGCGCGGCGCGCCGCCGGAGCTTACAAACGCCGCAAACGCGGATATTATAAGAATTATCGGCATGCATACGCCCACGCCCGTGAGCGCGAGGCTGCCGTCAGCACCCATATGTCCGATGTAGATCCTATCCACAATGTTATAGAGCATGTTCACAAACTGCGCCGCTACCGTAGGCACGGCCAGCTTCAAAAGCAGCTTGCCGACAGGCTCCGTCCCGAGGAATGTTTTATCCTGCTGCATAAATAATTATCCCTTCCCGCCGCTTGTCGCGGCAATACGGGCAATAGTGTATATCGCCAATAATGATAAAGTCCCGCTCCCTATTGTGAATAAAATGGAAACTGTGTTTGTGTTATGCCTGCTTTACGACTATAATAGAACAGTCATAGGAAGGTGGGTGGTCAAATGCTGAAAAAGTTTGTTTCAAAAGAACCGGTGCTGAAGGGATGGTCGGGCGACAAAAAGTATTGCCTAACCGATGAGCAAGGCAACAGATTTCTGCTGCGCGTAACGACCACTGAAAAATATGATGATAAAAAGAGGGAATATGAACTGATGCGCCGCGTGGCTGAACTCGGCGTGCCCATGTGCGACCCGCTTGAATTCGGCACATGCGACAAAGGCGTTTATTCCATACAAGCATGGATAGACGGCGAAGATGCGGAAGCCATAATGCCAAACTGCCCTGCTGCAAAACAATACACATACGGTATGGATGCTGGGCGTTTTCTCCGCAAAATACACTCCATCCCCGCACCCGAAACGCAGGAAGATTGGGAGGCCCGATTCAGCCGCAAGATAGCCAGGAAAACAGCCTTATATGAAGCCTGCCCAATTAAATACGAAAACGGGCAGGCTGAGGCGTTTATAGATTACATAAACAGTAACCGCCGCTTGCTTGCGGGCAGGCCGCAAACATTCCAGCATGGCGATTACCACATAGGCAACATGATGATAGGCAGCGACAGCAGGCTATACATAATCGACTTCAATCGCTGTGACTTCGGCGACCCTTGGGAGGAGTTCAACCGCATAGTTTGGTGCGCACAGAAAGCGCCCGTGTTCGCTTCCGGCATGGTAGATGGATATTTTGACGGCGCTGTGCCTGCTGACTTCTGGCGGCTGCTTGCGCTTTACATAAGCAGCAACACCCTATCCTCCCTGCCGTGGGCCGTGCCGTTCGGCGAAAAAGAAATAGCAACCATGCGAAATCAGGCCAACGATGTGTTCAACTGGTATAAAGGTATGAGCAATCCGGTGCCGGCATGGTACTGCAAAAGCTTATAAACGCAAAAGCAGGCGGAATCACTCCGCCTGCTTTTACTGCGCTATTTCATAATGCGTAATATATACCAGACTAAAGATAAAGCAAAAAGCGACTCCCCGTATGAGAGGAATCGCTTTTTTTATGGTCGGGGCGAGGTGATTTGAACACCCAGCCTTTTGGTCCCGAACCACATTTTATTGTTTCATGTTGTTTCCTGTCATTTTGATTTTTTAAGCAAACAAGCTGTTTTTTCCACACGTATGAATTAGACTAACTCATAGTCACAACACACGTGGTTGCCAAAAAGTTGCCACCTAAAAGCGACCCCTGTATAAAAATAGGGCCGTCAGGAATAATCCCAACGGCCCAACAAATCACTACTTCACGTCTGTACCGGAATCTATATCCGGCCCTGTTTCTTTGTCCTGCATCTTCTCAAGCGACTTTTTCAGCGCTGCCGGCAGCGGAAGTCCGAGTTCTCCCGCATTTTCCAGTATGCTCAATCCCTCATTCGCAATATAGAAGAAAATAACCGCGCTACGCACGGCCTCATTCGTGGCAGGAATAACTCTGTCAACCATAACGCCAACGGCTACCAATAAAAATATGGCGACCTTTTTCAGCAGCCCTCTAAAGCCTACGGCACTTGAAAGCTTGCCCTGTACGGCCGCTTTTATCACACCGGTGATATAGTCTATTATAACCATAGCCACCAGCGCGACTATGAGCGCATCCCACGGTCCCCATATATACGTTACTATGCCGCCTATGCCGGCTGCCGCAATACGCAGCGCATCCACTACATTGTCCATTTTCATTCACTCCTTATCCATATTATTCTTTATAAACTCCATCACTGCCGCCACAGTCTTGCGGCCACATATGCCATCCGCATCACCGCACGGATAGCCGCACGCATTAAGCGCTGTCTGCATGGCGCGTATATCCTCACCACGCAGCAATGGTGATTCGATTCGGAACACGCGCTGCTCGGGCGCCTTGTTTTCCGCTTCTTCCAACGCCGGATGCTTGCCCTGATGCGTCCATGTACCTTTATCAAGCGGCAGCTTTACAACACCTACGTCACGGCCTTTGGCTTCGATGGTGTACCCGTTTCCGACATATACCCCAACATGCTTCATCTCGCCGCTTTTGCGTCCAAAAACAAAGTCTCCGGGTTCTATCGTCCATGCACCGATTTTGCCCTGTTTGCTGCACTGTGCATACAGGCCGTTTGCGGTAGCGTCGCCTTTTATCAGTCCTTTGACATTCAGCAACCAGTAAACTATCAGTCCGGAGCAGTCAAACGCATATAGCGGGCGCTTCTTTGCGGCCTTTATGTAGCGCATACATCGCGCTGCCTGTATCAAATTGCCTTTTTCCCGCTTGCGTACCCATGCCGATACGTCCGGCATGGTATCTACGCGCCGGCCCTGGGCGCCCCACACATATGCATCGCCTATATGCGATTCAAGGTAGGCTACGAAGTCTGCTATCTTGCCCATCGTTTTGCACCTATGATCAGCACGGCGGTCACTACAAGTACAAGGCCGGCGGCACCTGCGTTATCGCCGGTCTGCGGCAGGCCCGGTACAGCGGGCTTTACTTCGGCATCCGCATCTGCATACCACCTTGCCGTTGCCTCGGCTCTGCTGCGCTGCCCGAAGTTGGCTATAAGCGCGGCATCGGACATATATATTTTGCCGCTGTATACATCTTCTATGGTCATACCCAACGCCGCAAGCGCGCGAGACAGTTCGCCAAGGTTGCCGTCTGCAATATCTACGCTTACTGCGACATTGTTTTGGCGTGTGAACACCAGCTTGTCTATTGTAACAGTGTCGCCCGTGATTATTATAGGCTTACCGTTATATACAAGCTGGTCGGCAGGCGTAGCGGTCTCTATGGATGCCGTTACAGTCGGATGTGCGCCGGTCACCGTGGCGGCTATTATACTGCCGTCTATATACAGCACTTCCAAGTCGCCGAGCCGTATATCGCCTTTGACATCATTGCCGCCGCTATCCGTTATGCGCACGCTGAAGTATACGACCTGTCCAGTCGTTGCGAGCTTGTCCGGCACAGGTGTATATGCCGTTCCGGTAGTGGTCTGCACTCGGTCAAGCTTACTCACGGTCACGGTATACTCCGGCGCAGGGTCGGGCGTATATGCCCAGCCCATAGCCAATGTGGGTATGCTTGCGCAAAGCGTAAGCGCAAGCAGAAGTATAAGTATAGTCTTTTTCATTAAGTTTCCTCCTTTATTTTTCCAAAGTGAAAAGCGCTGCAACCTGTGACGGCGGATAAAGCAGCGGATCTGCGGGCTGGATGCAGACATACACGTTATCGCCTTCGCGCACTCTCATGCCCACGCTTGCCGCCATGTTGTACACATACGGATACACGCCGTTATCATCGGGCGCGGGGCGAACGCCGTAAATCGCTTCCATACCCGTGCTGAACGGCGGCTGGTGTGCAGCCGATGTAACTGCCTGACGGCAGAATCCAACCATGCCGTTATATAAAAAAAGGTCATACTGCTTGTATGCCTTCCCCACCTCCCATGGTGCAAACCCGTCTGCAAACATACCCACCGTTGCAATGGGAGCAGCCTTAGCCGCTTGCGCCTGTGCGGCTCCCGCGGCTATGTACTCCGCTTCCCGCCTATCTTCGTTTGCCCGCCAAGCGCGGGCTGCGTCTTTAGTCCGTATCGGCATCGTTTTCTTCACCTCCTTCCATTATGTCTATAATCTCCTGATATGCCGCTATCTCCGCTTCGACCTCGGCGGCTACATCGGCAAGTTCGGCAGCATCGATAAATGCCTGTTCTCTGTCTGCTTCGGCGCGTTTTCTCAAATACTTTGCTGCATTCACTCTCTTTACCTCCTAAAAACTTACTATCGCGCACGGTTCATACACAGTTATGTTGTTTTCACTCTGCGCATGGCACTTTACACCCAGCGCCCACGTCTCAGCAGCTTTGGTAGTATTGGCAAACCTATGCTGTTCTCCCAGCTCTATTTTCTCCCATGCGGGTATTGGGTCGTTATAGTTGTTGCACGCCCAGAACTCTATCGTGCCGCTCTGCATCTCGTACTCACATTCGACTTTTATCTTTTGTGGCATTTTGTCCGTTTGCCCCAGCAACGCAGTAAACTCCACTTCGCGGGGCGGTATGGCACCGTTTGTTATCAAATTGTAGCTGCCATCCGCGTTAGGTGCATCCGACACAAGACTATTAGATGCAAGAATTAAAGCGGGGTGGACGTAGATGTAGCTGGAAGGCGAGTTCGCGTTGACGCCGCCGCCGGAGTAGACGCACACCACAGCCGACACCGAGGCAGGCCACCGCGTCCAAACGTTCACCGCTTGGCCCTGCTCGTTATAGCATTTGCGGCTCGCATTATCCGTAAAGTAGCCGGGATCCTCCGTTGTGTCCGTAGCATATGAGTCCACGCCGTATTCACGGGCGGACAACGCAAACACATGGCGATTTATGCTCACCACCTCGCCCGCATTGTTGTCATATACCTTTATGGCCGTTGGCATTATAAGCGCCTTTGTAGCCTCGTCAAACCTTCCGTAAAACTCCGCTTCATGCTTTATGTCGCATTGAGAATTCTCATAATTTACTTCGGTTTGGGCGTTGTTCCACTTAAATGAAGATTCTCCCGCGCCTGTGCCCGTTGCCTTGTCACGCAGCATAAACACGCCGTTTTTATACGGGTTCTTATCTGCCGTAGCAATGATACGCCACGGCTTGCCCGTGGTAATCTCGCCGTTTGTTTCCATCAGGTTTATAAGCGTGCCAACCGGCAAATTAGTGATTAGCTGGCTCATTTGTCCATGTTTTCCTCCTTCAATATGTTCTTCATCTTCTCATCGCAGCGTAATACTAAACCGCGACAATTTCCCTGCATCAAGTGTGCACGGCGCGATCGGTAGCTTTGCTGTATTTCTTCATGCGCAGCGCCTGCCCTGTACATGGCTTCATATCGCTTTATGCCGCGCTTCAGCGCGGTCTTGGCCGTCTGCCGCAGTACGCGCACCACCTTGCCGGTATCCGTCATGTAAGTGCGGAACCCAAGGAACTCTATCCCGTGCGCAAGCGGGAATATTTGCGTCTTGTCGTTAAGCCGCAGCCCTATTGCGGCGAGGCCTGCCTCAATCTCCCGCCGCAGCTCTTTCAGAAAAGCTTTGTCACTATGAATGATATAGAAGTCATCCATATATCTGCCGTAATACCGGCAGCGGTAAACCTCTTTTATGCGGTGGTCGATTTCGCATAAATCAAGGTTTGCCAAAGGCTGCGATGTACGCAGCCCGAGAGGTAATCCGTGCGATGTGAGCCGTACATACTTAGTAAGCAACGCCATAACACGCGCATCCGGCACGTATCGTTCGGCGCGCCGCAGCACGTCAGATTGGTCTATGCTGTCAAAATAGTGGTGTATGTCGCATTTCAGAACCCAACCTTCAGCGCCGTGGCAGCGGTAATACTCACCCATGAAAAGCTTCAGCCGGGCGAGTCCGTCACTTGTCCCGCGGCCATTAACGCTTGAGTAGCAATCCCGGATAAAAGGCTTTGTCAACCAATCATACAGCAGCCCATCCACAAGCGCGTTCTGTACGATTTTATCTATCACGCAGGGCGCTTGTATCTGCCTGCGCTTTGGCTCAGTCACCCAAAACTGCCGCAAAGGACGCGGTTCGTAGGTTTCGCGCCGAAGCTGCCGGGCGAGGTATTCTATAGTTTCAATCTTATGCGCTTCCGCCGCGGCATGTTCCGCATCGTTACGGTGCCCGCGCATTGCACGGTTAAAAGCCCGATGCAGCACATCGGGCGTATATAGTATTTCGTACATATTTAATATGGAATGCCGTTTCTCCTGTGCCGTCCCGCAGGGCAGCACAGCCGACATTGTGTATTCATCTTTGCCGTTCGTGGCAAAGATAGTATGCAGCCTCCTTTGTGTGGCGCGCTATGCAGTCAGTCCGCAGTCTCGCGTTCTCCACAGATCGGGGCGGGCGTAGTTGTTGTTGGAAGGCGAGTTCGTGTTGACGTTGCCGTTGGAGTTGACGTACACCACAGCCGACGCCGAGGCAGGCCACCGCGTCCAAACGTTCACCGCTATATCAGGCTGCACACTACTAAACGGATTGCTCCCTTTTGCGCCATGCCATGCACATGTACTTGACATCGCGCACCTTCTTGCCCCAATACTGGGCACGGCTCGCACTTATACGCCCCGTGCGCTCAGATATATCTATCAGGGAAAGCAAGTAGGAGCAATCCCGTATAGCCTGTTCCTGCGCTTCCAGCCTTACTTCGTATGGAGTAGTGCCGCCGCGGCTTATGTCATTAGCTGTGACTATATGCCGCAGTATATCAGCCGCGCTATCGCGTATATACCGCACGAGGTTGCCCCTTGTCCAGTTGGGGTATATATCCTTGTTTTCGGTTATTCGCAATGTATAGTCAAGCATCTCCATTGCCTTTGTGGCAATCCGAAAGTCAGGCACTTTATCACCTTGATACGATTGCGCGCTTCGTGCCATAGTGGCCTCCTGTCGTTATGATGCAGTCTTCCGCGCTTGTGAAATCGCATATATACATTTCTATCGCATTCAGCGAACCTGCGCCTTCTTCGTCTGCCGGAAGCTGTTCGCCGCCTGAAGCGCCGGTCGGATACACATTAAGCGTCACGCGGTCACTCGTTATGCACGTTTCGTTGCCGTCCGCGTCCTTGCCGTAGCCCATAAGGTATATAGACCACTCGCCTGCGCTCAGATTAAGGCCAGCGCGTGCTGTAGATTCACCGTTGCCATTCAGCTGCGTCTTGTATTTCTTATCCCCAAATTCAAGATACGCCCACACTTCGCGGCCCTGCCAGTCCCCGCTGAGCGCTGCCTTTATGGTCAGGTAGCGCACCGTTCCGGCAACAACATAGCCGCGAACCATAAGCAAGCGCTGCCCACGCACGCGCAGCTCTATGTTAGCCATCCGCCGCAGCCTCCTTCGTCAGTATATCGATTATCTCATATGGGTCATCACCGCTTGCTTCTTCTATCGCTTCGTATTCAAATATTAGCTGCGGCTCATCGCCTGAGACGTCCACGCTCACGTTCACACGGCGCGCTTTGCCGTCCGCATCCGTCTCCGCAAAAGCCGCTTCAATAACGGAATCGGGCGTTGTCCACTCCATACACGCCGCGTCCGAATAGCCTATAAGCGCGGCCATTACCGCGGGCTGAGTATACTCAAAATCGCCCTGCTGGGTATAGATATAAAGAGCGGCCCCTGTGGCGGGGTCGTAAAACACTCGTCTTATGTACATCTTTGTTGCTCCTTATACGCCGTATATACGGTATTCATATGTGCCTATTGTCCAATGGTGCTGAAAGTCAGAACAAATAGTGCTATATGCTGAACCGGCTTTTACGGTCAATGTCCCATTGGCAAACGTGATACCCGATAGTGCCATATCAGCCCATCCGTAATAGTCGTTTAAGTCTGTACGCTTGCTCATATACACTGCAACGCCTGCGTCTATATCTATCATTTGTGCGGCATCTATCGTGCCAAAACACGAACCGTAGTCTTCGCCGTGCACGGCTTGGTTGCTGCTGCTAAGCAATCTGACAAATATAATCTTAGGTTTGAACTTTAGTCCGGCCACGCTGAATGTTGACTGTGCTGCGGACTTATTGGATGTAAATCTGCCCATGACAGATCTCAGCTTGCCGCCGCCCGTGTTTACTCTGCCTATCATGCCGTCACCCCCATATTACTATAGCCGGTATTGTCACAGCCGCGCCGGGTGCGGCGTTGGCATACAGATATATACCGCCTGCATATGTTTCGCACACAGGCGCATATGCACCGGATACCGCGTCGGCAGGTGACAGCACAACTTCGGCAAAGCTCGCAGCCGTAACGCCTGTGAGCGGAATGGCAGCGCGGTACGGATAGTCCGTATACGTTTCATCTGCCGCCCATGCCGAGGCAGCTACATTCGTGTTGACAAACGTGATTCTCTTTTTCTGTGCGCCGAGGTTTTCCCGCGCCGCGTCTGCCGTAACGGCGTCCGTGCCGCCGGCGGCTATCGGCAGCGTACCGGCTTTAAGCGCGCCGCCCTCGCCGGTGAATACGGCCTTGTTTGCGTCTGCTCCTATTTTGCCATCGTTGGTAATTGCGCCGTGGGTGTGATCACCCGCCGTGTCTCCAGCATTTTTTGCCGCATCAGCGTTAGCTTTCATTTGCGCATCTATTTTGCTAAAGTTACCGTTAAAGTCGCCCACGTCATAATTATCATTATTCGCCGGCAACGTGAGTCCGTAGTTCGTAGTTTGTGTCGCCATTTATACCTCCAAATTATTGCGGATATAGTCGTGTGTATAGCTTGCAAGCTGAGCATGCGTATACGGTTTCCCTTTTATCTCGCCATGAGTAACGTATGTATACACATACTCAACCGCAAGATGCGCAGGCTTAATTTTTTCCACCGCCGCTTTGAGCTTATCCATTTGCGCCGGTATGCCGCGCGTTGATACAAAAGCAATGGTAAACTTGTAATCCGCATAGTATTCCGTTACTGTTACATTGCCGTTTGCGTAGCTCTCCGCCACGCTTTTGAGCATGGCAACCGTTGTAGTGCCGGCGCTGCGCATTTTGGCTATCAGGTTTTCACGCCTGTGTTGAGCGGATAAGCTTAAATCGGTATCTATGCCATATGCTCTTTCCCACAGTTCAAGGCCGTCAAGTGCCGCAGCCGCAAAGGAGTTGTCGAACATGGCATCTCCAGCTTCCCACAGTTTTTCAAGCGCATGCCGAATGCCTTGCTGCAAGTCTTTCACTTGCTCACTTTCGCCGTATATCGTCAGCTTATTTATCAGATTTTGCACTTAGCGTCACCGTCCCCAGCACCGGCACCTCATTCGTCTGCAAAGACACGGCGGACATGCCGTTATTCACCTTTAGTCCGCTGTAGTCATTTACGCCCGGTATCGCAAGCAGCAGATAACCTATTTTGTTGTATGATACGCTGCTCAATTCAAATGCTATGCCCTGCAAATACTCTCTTACAGCCGTTTCAAACTCCTTTTTTATTGCATCCAGCGTTGTATCAGCCGATATTTCAACCGTTGCAGAAACGTTTATGTTCTTCGCGGCAGCAGACACAACCGTTACATCTGCACCAATAGGCCGGCATGCTTCTATATGCGACTGGACAGCCGTTATTATATCCGCCGAAACTGCGCCCATATCCGGACTTGCCAGCACAACCTTGACTGTTCCGGCGCCATTCCATAGCGGCAAAACCTTAGCAGCGCCTACCCCGTCCACTTCCATAGCCCAAAGACGGTAGTGATATGCGTTGCCTGATGTTGCCGGCATTTGTAAACGCATCAATATACGGTTTCGTAGCGCTTCATCTGATTCATCATCGCTCCCTCCTACTGCCGCAACGTTATTCGTTATGCTGCTTACTCCTTCTATATTTGTAAACAAATACGATATTTTCCCTGCTGCAACGTTATATTGCGCTCCCGCCTTTTCAGCGGTAGCGGGTATAGCAGTTTCACCTTCCGCAATAGTAGCCTCTTCGTCGGTGACAAACATAAGCCCATCCGTGGTAAGCATCCTTGTGCCGGCCGGTATGTTCGTTCCATCCACACCTGTAACAGTAATAGATACAGCTGCTTTTGTCCCCGCCTTGCGGCTTATACCATATTCAGCCGCACGCAATTCAAGGTATTCACCTTCGTTGGTTTGCAGTAGGAATGTTTGCATTGCATAGTCTATCGTGGCATATATCTTAGCCATTTCAACGCTTGCAGCAGCAGCCATATCAGCCGCAAATGAACCTTCTATCTTGGATACGCTACCCCCATAGTTAGCCAGTATTGCTTCACGTATGGCGTTCTTATCCATATTTTCATACATTGTAGTTCACCTCTATATCCGCATTGCCATATGACGTTATCGCCGTGCATCGTATCGTAAGCATGCTGCCATCAAATCCCGCATAAGCATTGGCTATGCCTGATATATCGGAATGCTGTATAAGGCATTCTCGTACATATCTCACTGCTTCTGCCTCCTTAACCTCGCGTATCCATTGCTGCCCCGCAAGCGTCATTATTTCGCACCCATAGTTCCAGCTATAAATATCGTTCAGAAATCGCTCTGTATGCAGCGCACGCCACGCCCAACTTTTCACCGCCTCAAGCCCGCTAACTATCTCCGGTTCTCCGTTTGCACTAAAGCGTGGCATATTTGCAGCATAATCCCAAGCTATATCACGGTATTCAGTGCCATCAGTCTGTTCCGCTATGTGTAATGCCGGCTGAATAAACGGATATATATTAGCCATTTGCCGCCACCACCTTGCATATGACATAGTAAGCCTGCATATCTGTACTCGGTACTATAAGCACCATATCGCCCTCGCTAAGCCCCATTTTCTCGGTTATAGCTTCATTCTTGGCAATCGTGTTGGCATTGGCCTGTACTGTCCCGTTGACGGCATAAGCGGGCATTTTAAGCGTTATTTCCCGTTTATAATCCTTCATCAGCTCAGCATTTATATACAATGCTTCTCCGTCTATATCCATGCCAGCGCAGCTTATCACAAGAGGGGTAGTGCTTTTTACGGTTCCCGTCATACAGCCGCCGCTTTTAGGCCCATTCTCCCCTGCCGTCTTCCCCATCATCTCGGCCATGCCAAGATATGGATTTTCATTCTTTTCCATATATATTTATTTTCCCTGCTTCATATTGGAACCATATAAATAATCCCAAGGTTCACTCTGAGTTTTCTTCTTGTTGTTCCCCTTGGATATTGCCTCGCCTGCGGCCTTGGCGTCTATCGTAGCTTTCCATGCGAGCGTAAGCTTATTTGTATATAGGCCATTTTTCCACGTATGCATATCTGACGCAATATAGAATTTACCATACAAGCCTGTGAACGGCTCATATACAAAAACAGCATTGCCCGATATACACTCGGCATTGCCTACATTCGTTACCGTTGCATTGCGTTTGAGTGCATTCTTTCGTATCATTTCATTCGCGGCCGCTATCGATTCTGCCCGCGATGATGATTCGATTATTATCTCGCGCATCACTCCCATTGTCGTATCGCCCGTAACGGTTTGCTTCAATTTACCACTCGTATCATATATAGCGACTTGATTTGTTATATTCTCGCCAGATTCACTGTAGGATGCATCCATAAGGTTTTCACCGCCGCGTATTACAGCCGCAATATATGCGCCCTTTTCTATCACGCTTACAGCATCGCCATCTACACGCAACATATACGCATTGCCATTTTGCGCAGCAGCCAAAGCATAGCCCGTCATTACCGCTTCGTATAGCGTCACGTTCATAAAATATCTGCTAAAGGTATACCCCGTAGGCACAAGTGTGCCTACGTTCATTCCGTTCGCAGTCAGAAATGCTTCTGCAGCCGCCTCGGCTGTCATATTCTTAATTTTCTGGACTATCTTGTTCCGTTTAACGTATATTCCGCAATCCTTAGCAGTTATAGTAATTGTGCTGCTCGCCGTAGACCTTTGCACGGACGTAATAATGCCGCTAAAGCTTTGCCCGTCTGCCTCAAATGCAATCATATCGCCCGCATTCATCGGTACAGCCGGTATGTTGCTATCAGTAGGCGATTGTACTATATTGGCGCTCAATGTGCGCGCGCATTCCTTCTCGCTGCCACTCGTAGTTATAGTAGTTGCAAGCTGTGTAACATCAATATCGTTTATTCTCAGTTTCATTGTCTTATACTCGGTAGCCGCAGCGCATTACGTCTGCTGTATATATTGTTCATATCATTTGCACTGGCAATAAATTTTGCCTTATTCTTGTCGCCATAAACCTTATCCGCCACAATAAAAAGGTTCTCTCCCTTTTCAGGCGTATATACATCCGGCAGTTTTGGATAACGGTCTATCGAGCGCCCGGAAGATGCGCTCACATGGCAATATTCAGCCATTCTCAGCGTGTAATACACATCTCCGCTGCCGTCCTTCTCACCGTAGCTTATACTCTCTATAAGCACCGGCATGTTAACGTCGGACCCTGTAACAAGCCAGCGCACTACCTTGCGTGACGCTGCCCATTCCTTGAACTTTGCTACAAGCGCATACGGGGTTATATCATCGGTTACAGCGAAGCTATATCGATTTGCGGGAAATATGCCGGATATGCTTATACTATCAAGCGTTGGGTATCCGGCTATGCGTATATCGCCAATGGCATGGATATTTATAGTTTCTATTCGTATGCCGCTGCTTACCTCAAACGCTTCCGGCGTAATCGGTAAAATAAGACTTCCGTCAAAGCAAAACTTAGCTATGCTCATACAAGGCTCACCTCTCCTATATATCCTGATTTGGCATCCGCTATTTTATGGTATAGTTCCGTAGCAATCCGGTCTATGTCGGCATCTTCGCGTACCATAAACTGATTCCCGCTTATGATTATCTGCCCGCCACCGGCGCTATCCTGTGCGCGGGCCTGTGCAGCTGTAAGCACCCTTTCGCCTTCGTGCAGCGTGGCGGAAAATCCATCGTATGGCACGCGGTCAATGCCGTAAGCGCGGCGGCTGCGGCGGCTGCTGCGCCCCGCCGTCTTATTGCGATTCCCGTACATTGCCCGTTTTGTTCGCTCAGAAACGGCGGCCCAATTAACACTGTTGTCGCCTCCCAGTCCACTATTATCTATTCTTGCAGCAATAAGCCCCTTGTCAAATTCCAAGCCAAGCGAATAACCCGCATCATAATACGCATCTGCCATTTCGGTACGTATCTTGCTTATAAGCTCCTTGTCGGCTTCAAGTTGGCGTTGATATCTATCATTCTGATAGTAATCCGCTTGTGCTTTTGCGCGTGCTTCTTCTATCATGCGCCCCTTGTTAATGTCATCCGCCCCTGCAAATTCATCAGAGTTCATAACATCATCAAGTGCTTCACGCAGAAGCCGTTCTTTTTCGTTTTCAAGACTTGCTTGCCATTCGCCAACGAGGCGGTTGGCTTCTTTCATTTTGTCACCAGAATCACCAGAAAGCCAATCTACTTCAGCCTGTATGCCAAGTTTGCGCTGCTCGTTATAGCCTTCGCCCATAGCAACATCCATTTCATCCTGCATGCCTTGCAGTGTAGATGTCAAGCCGGCATAAGTTTTTGCCTGTTTCTCCATGCTGCCGGCAAAATCGGCGCCCATATAATCCGCTAATGCTGCCGCTGCCTTTTCGCCCGGCACAAGTCCTTTGCTTACCATCTCCTGCACTTCTTTGTTCGTCTTGCCGGATGCCGCTGCAAGATAGTCCCATACGGGTATGCCTCGCTCGAGTAGTGGATTAAGGTATTCCATAGTCACCTTGCCAGTTGACTTCATGCGGCCCAAATATGTCGCTATTGCAGACATGCCAGATTGGTCCAAGCCAAGTGCCGCGCCTGCATCTCCTATCTTTTGCATTGTAGGCAGCAACTCGTTTACTTCATATCCGTATGTTTTCAGCACCTTACTCATACTGGTGAGGTCATCGAACATAAACGGTGTCTTATTGGCAAAATCAGTTACATTCTGTATGAATCCATCCGCTTCTTTCTCGTCTCCAAACAACGTAGCAAACGACATGCGAGATGCTTCTCGATTTGCAGCTAAGCTTGAGCCGTTATCAAGTGCTTCTGCCTGTGTCTGTTTAATATCGTTATAAGTATCCTCCACAACAGACTTGAACGCATCGTCTTTCGAGCTAAACTGCTGCGTGAATGCCTTGATAGCACCTGCGCCAGCACCCACGGCCGCACCTACGGCCGTGCCAATTCCGGGTACAACCGAACCAAGGGCGGCGCCGGATGCGGCACCGCCTGCTATTGATGTTATCCAGTTGCCAATCTGTTCGCCTGCCGCCGAAGTCACAAGCGTTCCCGCGAGTTCCCCACCGGCGCTGCTAAGCATGTTAAAGAGTCCTGCTTTAGAGAGCTGAGACAGTACTCCACCTTCTCCGCCTCCGCCGCTGCTTCCCATACGCGCATCTGCCTTCGACATCGCCCCAGTAAGATTGTCCATATCACGCTGAGTGCTTCTTATGGATTTCGATACAGCATCGAGATTGGCCTTCACGTTATCGTAGTTCATTTCAGCCGCCATATAGGCCGCCCGCGATTCGGCATCACCAAGTTCGAGGAATCTCTTTTTTGCTTCCGCAAGTTCCTTTTTAGTCTGTGTAAGGTCAACCTTAAGCTGAATTTTACTTTTGTTTAGATTGTCAAGGTCCTTTTGCATCGCTTTAAGGTCTTTGCGGAATGCAGTCTGTGTTTTCTGCATTTTCATAATGGCCTCAGAGTAGTTATCCTTAGCCGTTATCATTATGCTTACATCTGCTCGTGCCGCCATGGGCTTATTTGCTCCTTTCTAATATCTCATCCACAAATGCCCGCAGCATTATCTTTTCGCCCGTTGGCATATCATAATACTGCCCCGGAAGTATGTTATGCGTATGGAATAGATACAACATAAACTCAAATTCCGGGGTGTTCCTCAGTTTTTTCTTATGTTCTTTATGCTTTCCTCACCAAAGCCGCTAAGGTCCGTTATGGCGTTATACAGGTTCACAACCTCGCCCGGCAAAAACAATGCATTAACGACCTCAACAGGCGTAAGTCTTGCACTTCGGCTTGCAGGTTTAAGCATATCCGCAATGCGTATATCCGCTAATTCCGGGTCAATAGTGGCCTTCAATATCACATGCGCCCTAAAATCATCCTTGGGCAGCTCGTCAAATTCTCTTGCCGTCAATGCACGTATACGAACTACAAACGATTCGCCTGCCATTTCCGTAAGCCGTGACACCTCTACTTCCGCTGTAGGTATTTCAGTCAACTTTTTGCCGCATCCAAGCAGCATATCAATGCTATCCATATTTTTTACCTTTCTGTAATAGTGTCTACCAGCTCATAATCCTCAAACGCAAAAGGCGCCTCAACCTTGCCTATCTCCCCGGCCTTCCAGTCGGCAAGGGTAAGGTCATCGAACGTTACTCCGCTCAATACTATTCGTTCGGCGCCATACGCATCCGGGTCGTCAAGTTTGCTGATTACGGTAAATACCGGGTCTGTGCCGGCTTTTACCTTGCTAAGAGCTTCTGCCATGCGGGACGTTACCTTATACATGCTAAGGCTTCCCGTGCCTTCTATACTCATCAGTTTTCTGCCGCTGGTCAGTTTGCGACATTGCCTTATCTGTTCTCGGTTGAATGATACCTTGGCCTGCAATCCATCCGCCTCGGCTACGTATGCACCGTCAAGCCATACCTCGCCCCAAGTTCCCGATATTATTCTGCTTGCCTTATCCATATTATCCTCCTGTTAAAACTCCATGTTGATCGCCACGTCTTCTATCGCATCCAGCATGCGTATGCTTCCGCGTATGAATACCTGTTCATCAGTATCGGCCGTCTTGATTTCGTCATCCGTCATATCCGCAACATTATCGCCGCGCGCCTTCAGATACGCCCGCTGCGCATCAATATCTATCTCCATAGTCGATTTACCGGATTGCAATATTCCTTCCGCTTCAAGTTCTTTCAGATAAGCAAGATATGCGGATATAAGCACAACCTTATTATCATAATTATTAGCAAGCTTGCCTATATAATTATCTTGCGTAAGCACGCGCAGATCGCGCTTGATTATATCAAGCGTCTCACTTAGCTTTATCTTTTTGAGCAGTTTACTCTTGTTCGTAGTAGTTGTAAGCGAAGTTATACCCCGCCCAAGTTTCACCTTTATGCCGTCATGCACAAGTATCAGCTTACCCGCATTTATAGCCGTATTCGCTTCTTCCTTCGACATGCGTTTAACGTCTGACACTTCAGGCAATATTGTGTTTGTAATGGACTGTTTCAGCGGCGTACCCGCGATTATCCCGGCGATTCGGCTGCAAAACGCCTCAGTATCATAAGTTGTGCTGCCAACCTTTATATCTTCAGCGGCAAAGTTCACTATGCTTTCACTGTCCGCAGCTACATTCGGCAGGACCGCCTTATATATCTTATCGTAGTCTGCACGCTGCGTTGCTATCCACGTCTTTATGGTAGCCGCATCAGCAGTTGACAAGTCCGGGTCACCAACAATCCAGTCAAAATCGTACAGCGCAAGACTTGCAAGCGCCGTTGCCATTGTAGTACTGGACGTTTTAACCAAAGCTATTATCTTTGCAGGGCGATTCACATTGCCGAGTAAGGCGCGCGCTATGTATGCCTTGTTATTTACACCCAAGCTCTCAGGAATATCCGCCTCTGCCGCAATATGATATATGCCGGCCGTGTTGCTTCCGGCATCAGTAAGCACCATCGCCACTATGCCCTGCCCCGCACGACGGCTCACGGCTCGTGCCGCCGAAGTAAACGTTATTGTAATGCTCGGTAATCCACTCATTTTTCTCTATCCTCCAATTTCGTTTTAACAACCCTCATCAGATCATATTCCTTCCCGTTCTCATTTCGTGCTGTAGTATATAGCGCATCCACAGTTATGTATGCATAATCAGCTTGTGTCTCGCCAGTCTGCATGCTCAGCGTGATCGCCCTATCGTCCGTGCGTATGTATCCAGCGGCAAGCACCTGCATCACTTTCCCCATAAGAGTATTAAGGTCTGCCTCTGTACAATAACCATAATCATCCTTTACGGCAAAGCAGTTTATCTTAATTTTGGCCTTATTCTGCATCGTTTTGCACGTTATAGCAGTTCTCGATACCGATTGCAGCGATATATATAGCGATGGACGTTCAAAGTCCTGCGGCATTTCCTCGGTATATACTTCTTTGCAGTCGGTGCATGCAACTTTAAGCACGTCTTTCAACGCGCCGATTATGTCATTTGTTTTTATCATACTTTCTTCCCAACAATCCGCTCGGCAATTTCACTCACAAACGCTTCACCAAGCTTTGCAAGCTTTTCCGGCAAATCACGCTTGGATGCTTGGTAAAAATGCCGTCCGTCAACATACGCTACGTTTATTTTTCTTTTTCTGTTAGTAGTTGATGGGCGTATACGGTGGCCGCTGTTCACATAGTTCGTGATGGCTCCCGGACTGTTTTTGCCTACAAGGCCTTTCTCAGCGCGCACAGCCGCATATCCGCCACCGCTACCGACATATTTGCTCTGCCATCGCTGCAAATTGCCCGTATGCCGCTGTGTGCTTCGGGATACCTCTTGCATTACAGCATTATATGCGACATCACCCATTTGCTCGTGTAGCTTTCGCCGCATGTTTGGTGCATCTTTTAGCAATTTGTCTATTCTTTTGCCAATTCTCGCGAGTTCTCCTTCGTCTATGCTCTGCATTATGCGTCCCCCGTCCAGTAAACTTCGTATGCATTATGTGTTTTCTCCATCATATGACATTCCTGCACACTGAAACGTTTGTCCATAGCCGCTACTATATCGCCCGTTCTAAGCACTACTGTCTTCGGTGTTATAAGCAGCAGCCCTACATTCTGTCCGGCATACGGCGTATTATGTTCAAATCGCACATATTTTTCGGCAAATATCCCGTAAAAAGTGCCTGTATCCACGCCTTGACGGCGCAATATGCATTCCACCGGTGCAAGTTTAGCTACGGATAGCATAATGCAATTCGACCGTGGGCTTGTTTCAAACGTGGTTATCATGCAATGTTCGCCCTCAATTTCCAACGCTGACTCAAGCCTCACAAGTCCGTTTTTGCGTATAGTAACTTTATACCCGTCCGAACTTGCGGCAAAGGCCGAATATACTATTTTTGCCGTGTATTCAACCTTTGCCCACAACCGTCCAGTCTCTCGCCATGCACCGTTTTCGTACCTTAATACGGATACAAGCCTATCCATCTTGCCCGGGTCAATAATCATATCAGGTTCCTCGCATGCATATCCAATATGCTGCATACAACGCGGTTTGCTGCCGTACCTTCAGCAACGTAAGCGCGGTTGTCATATGCATCTTGGCAGAGCACCATAAACGCAAGATATATGTCTTCGTAATCGTCCAGTGTTTCGCCTTCGCCTGATTGCGGTATACCCGTATAGCTTGATATATACGCCTTGGCGGCTGCCATGGATGCATGCAAATGGTCATAGTCACATGGCGCACCTTCAAGACGCAAATAACTAACTACATCATCCGCAGTTATTTCACTCAGCTTCATGGCCGATTAAGCAGACTTCATTACCAGCGTCGCAAGCCGCCTGTTATCCGATACCTTAGCATCGAACTCGAACCAGCCCACCACGCCGATAGCATGCTGGGTAGCATACTTCTCACGCAGCACCTCAATGGAAATATCTTCACGTATATTTACGCTCAGGCCGCTGTAATCACCGTAAAGTATAGCTTTGCTACTCGCCGCCATGGCAGGCATATTGTCAGAAAGGTATACGGGCTTGCCAAGCAGACGATACGGGAACTCACCCGAAAAATCATCCTGAAGCAAATAGCGGTTCTGACTGTCCTTCAGTTTCTTTATCGCCGTAAAAGTATCGGGATGCATAGTCCAGCACGCATTGCGCTGATACCGCTGTTTCACCTTAGCCTGCAGAGTTATAAGCTCATCCGCAGTCACAGCAGTAGCCGCTGCAGCGGTCATGCTGGTGGTAGTAGAAAGCGCACCAGTTGCCGCAGAAGAACCGGAACCCTTGAGACATTCGCCCTCAATGAAATAAGCCATCTGTTCTGCAATTTCATCGACTATGAAATCAGTCACGTTAAAATCGGCGTTGTTGCTCACGCTGCGGCCTATCAGCACCAATGCACCGGCAAGATAACCGTCAAGATCAACGCTGTCAAACTTGCCTGCATCGGCAGTCAACTCGGTAAACTCGCTCTGATAGCCAACGCTTATATTATGCGTAGTTTTCGCCTTACCCCAGACGGGTATTTTCAGTTTGCCCTTGGTTCGATATATCTTTGCTCCTTCAAGTATGGGACAGCGGTCTTTAACCTCCTTGATTATTTCTTGTGCAATGGTTGTAGGGATTATTGCACCATTATTGCCCATTGACACATTCTGCTCTCCTGCGCGCATTTCGGTAACACGGCCCAAAACATAGTCAGAGAACATCTGTGAATCCCTTGCCGCTCGTTCTTCCATCTCAGTATTGCCGCCGCGGTTGATCACATCCCTGCGCGTACGTTCTTCACGGCTAATAGTTTCATCAATAGCCCTTATAGCAGCTTCCGCAGCGTCAAACCTCGCTATCTCGTCATCTGTCAGCGCCCTGTTCTCGCCGTCGGCAGAGTTTATCAGTTCGTCCATTACACGCTGCTGTTCTGCCCTCTGTTCGTTCAGTTTCTTTAGTTTGCTCATTTCTTACCTCCGTTTTGTTTTTTAGTTGCTTCTACTCGTGCCCTGTAAGCCGAGTTATCAAAAAACGGAGGCTTTTCCTCCGTTATTTGCGTCTTTTGTTCTGTTGTTCGTGTTTCCAGTTCTATTTCGCCTTCCGCCCTTACCTCTACACTCGTGGCGGAATAGCACGGCGTTTTGTTTATTACCAGCGTTATATGGTCAAGGTCCAAATTCTTAACGTGCCTCAATGGCAGCTGCCCCGCTCTTTCCTCCATATCATCAACAACATTGAACATACCAAACGACCAGCCGCGTATGTCACCATTTCGCCCATGCTCAACTACTTCGGGGTCAGTTATAAGCGCATCAGCATATAATCCTATGTAATCCTCATATAGTTTGAGTGTATGTGCCTCCACACTGGCATACACGTGTGTTTCGTGGTCAACTGTAACAGTTATATTCTTTGCCCGCTCTATCGCGCGTTCAAATGCTCCCGGCTCTATCGTTTCAACAACCTTGCCACGCGGCGTAATAACCGGCTGACTCGTTTTGCCTGTAGCATTCACATATCCGCTTATGTGCGCACCATCCGCCCTTATTTCTACTCTCACGTTTACCTCCTTTTATTCCGCCTCGGCATTGCGCATTGACATTGCCTCGGTGTTCATAACACCCGTCTTATTTGTATTAGGCGTATATATTACCTTTGTTTTCGGGTCGTAAAGTACATCTTGCAATCCAAGCTTTATCCAGTTAAGTCCAAGCGGCGCAAGGTCTTCCGCGAAGCGCACCTCATCTACTTGCATAAAATTCGCGTCAAGCGCAAGTTTATATGCTTCATATCGCTCTTTTATATCGCCCTTCAGCAGTTCTTTAGTGTCAAATGCCCAATAATGGCTCCCTTTCTCCTTCTCAAGCAGCAAACTCGCATTTAGCGCACATTGTATCGTAGTCATAAGCGGTATCGCTGCGAGTTTAGCAAGTGCCGCCATGTCCTTCGTCTTACCCTCCATGGTATCCACGGGAACGTGGAACAACTTCGCAAACTCATTCGCATTAGTCTTTTTATTCTCATTGAGCTGCATCTCTACCGATGTACTTGAGGTTTCCTGAAAGTCAAGGCCGTCGCTAAGCACGACAACGTTGTCGCTGTCATTAGAATACATTTGTGCAAAGCCTTCTTTCAGCCTATCTATGGCTCCTTGGTCCAGTTTTTTCTTAGACTTTATAAAGCCCTTTTTATTGCCGCCTTTTTTCGCAAAATAGCTTTCAAGGCGCAGAGTTTGCATCGCTGTTTCGATTATTTTTGAGTTGTCGGCCGTTATCGGCGTACCTTCTGCGCCATCACAAGTGTTGCGCAGTATTCGGATAAAATTATGCGGTGCATAACGCACGCCGTCTACGCACACATCATAATCCTTGAATATGTGGTCCGTACTGCGCAGAATGGTTATGTGCCTCGAATCTACATAGTGCAGCGACACTATACGACCGCGACTGCGATTTATATATGCATAACCGCCGCGGCCAAGATAATAATCGTGTATCATTGCGCGCCAGAACTCATTTGAGTTTAGCGTGTCCCCTGTCTCATCGTTCAGCAGCCTAAGCCTTAGGTCATTTTTTACTTCATCGGTTTTCCCATCCTTCTCAACGTAAAGCTTAATTGGGGTACTGGCAATTATTCCTGCAATAAGTTCTATACCGCTGGATATTGCCGGTATTTGCAGCGCTGTTTCTCGCGTCACTTTCTCGCTGCTTAGCAGCGCTTTAAGCAGTTCGTCATCAAAACTCACCTGCCTCTCCGCGCGCTTTTCACCTCGAAATATATCAAATATTCCCATGCAATCCTCCTAAGTTTGAATAACAAAATCCATGCCATATAGGTCTTCTTGCTCTTGCAAATATACGCCATTAATAATTGCAACTACCATATCCACCTTGCCCGCTGACCGTTTTTTGTTAACGTACTTATTGCGGTTTGTGTCCTCCGTACAGCGCGCATTTTCAAAGTTTATTTCCAGCATTCTATTCTCGCTATATGCAAATTTTCTGCTGAGTATCTTTTCTTGCAGGAGTTTGGTGGGGCTATGCAGCACGCTTGAATGCTGCCGCACTTCCACGCATTCAATCCCAGCCGCTTCAAGTTTCTGGACAGTAGATATAGCGTTATAGCGGTCATATCCAACTTGCACGATAACAACCCCAAGCTTGTCCTGTAACTCCAAAATAAACTGTTCAACGAAATCATAGCCTATGACTTCATCCCCGCAGGCAAAGCATACGCCCTGAGCTATCAACCGTTTATAGTCAACGCCTTCCTTCTTGCTTTTATACGCCACCTTATCGGCCGGCACGAAGCCCCATACCTTGGCGTGTATTACACCATCTTCTTCGGTAACCATGGCAACTGCTGTATTATCATCCGTCTGCGATAAGTCCATACCAAGATATACACGCCGTCCACGCCACCAGTTGGGGTTATCCTCTATGCGACATGCCTTTACCTTGTTTATATCCACATACCCCTCGACGCCAAGGCCCTTATACTTGATGTTGCAATGCTTACACAGGAAGTTCTCACGCTTGTTTTCGTATAATACGGCCATAGCGCGCATGTCCCGTATAGCATTAAATACATCCTTGTTGTTCACTGCTACAGGATTAGCCTGATATATTACAAGGTCATTATTCTCCCATTGGTCATTTGTAAGCAGTTCATCATCCGGTTCATACAGCAACGCAAAGCGCCTTGCATTATCAAGTAACCCATCCAGCGTTTTCTTAGCAATGTCTATTTCATCTATCATAGCATTGCCATCATTGGGATACTGGGTGGATATGATTATGCCAAGCTTTGATTTCAAAGTTATCTGCGATGATCGCATGGCTTCAATGGGATATGCATCCATTGCCCCCGCCTCATCAGCAAGGAAAGCGTTGGCAAGTTTGCCATCCATTCTATCCTGACTATATGCAAGCGGCGTATATTCGCTATCTGTCAACTTACAGCGTATCTCGCTGCGCAGCACACGGAATACTCCATCATCAGCCAGAAGCGGCGAACTCTTTATTATCTTGCGTATCGCAAGTTTCAGTTCGCTTGAAAGTTTCAAGTCCGGCGCAACTGAAAAGAACCGCGAAAACTGCGGTTCTGTTAGCATAAGCAATATAAAGATTATTGCCGCGTTGAACGTTTTGAAGTTCTTGCGGGCTATTTCAAGTACGGCCGTATTATAGTAGCGGCGATTCTCATTGTCCTTAACGCAGAATACTGCGGTTATCAGCAACCACGCATAATCCTCAAGGCTATCGTATAGACTTTTGCCAATATCTGGATGCACCATTATACGCAAAAGATTACATATACGCGCATATGCTCTCTCGTCTATATGCGCTTCCATGTCCTTGCCCGCCACTATGTCGAGGAACTGTTTGGCCTGCTTTTTAACATAGCGCGGCACTTTGTGGTTACTTCTTGCAGTGCACCATCGCGCATACGCTACCGCAGGGCCGGATTCAACCATTACACATCACCTTTGAGCAATTCGGCAAGTGGGTTTGCTTTGGTTGGTTGCTTCGGTATACTGCGTTGTGCTGCGGATATAGTCATCGCACATTCGCGCTCTATGTCCATCATCATTTTGCGCTTCGCTTGTATTTGCTTATCGAGAGCAAGTATATTTGCCTGCATGCTTGCCATTAGTCGATAGTACGAGGACGGTTTAAGCCCACCGTCCTCGTCCGATAACATGCCGCTTCTATATTCCTTTTCAAGCTGTTCGCGCGATGCTCTAAACTCCGCCTTTATGTTCTCCATGTCCGCACTCTCGGCTTGCAGCTTGCAGTAATCGTTTATTATACGCTCGTATAGTGCATCGTTCTTCTTTATTTTTGCAAGCAGTCCTGATACTCTCAAATACTCCTTATGTGCTACCGGGTCAGCTTTTACCTCCGCCCGCTCTTTCAGTCGCTTTCCGCTTGCAAGTTCTTTTTCAGCCGTTTCTCGCTGTTTCAATTCCGCCTTTGTACGATGCGATTGCTTTTCGGCGGCTAAAACAGCCACGCTTTTACTCGGTCTGGCCATATCAACCTCCGTTTCTCCGATTTTTCGGTTTTGGGAATTTTTTATATTCAGCTGGGGCCGTGTGGTTTTCGCATTCTCAACTCAGCAGGCCGTCATCTATCGGGGGGAGTATCCCGAAGGCGCGCCAGGCGCATAAGATAATCAGGTGATATACATCCCCTATCCGCCTGCTTGTGATGCTGCACACACAGGCATATAAGATTGCTATCTTCAAGCAACAGTTCTGGTCGGTCCGCGATCTTAACTATGTGGTGCACCTCCAAACCGTCATAGGTTAGAATCCGATTGTCAAGGCACACGGCGCACAGATAGTTGCTTCGCTCTTTTATCTCTTTAGCTTTCTGATGCCATGCAGACGTATAGCGTCCTTTTTCTGCTTCTCTGCGCACATACTCCCGCCGCGGCTTATCGCTGCAATGATATGCGCTGCTATGTACACGCCCGCAATGCGGGCACGTAACCAGTCTCGGCATTTTCCTTCCTTCTTTCCCACATTAAGATTATAACATATAAAATTCGCCAAATCTGTCCAAAAGTGTCCAACTTTTAATTTTGCCCAATATTTTTTATAAGTGCATCTATAGCAAGGGCATGAAGGCGGCGCGCCGTTGTCGCAGAAACGTTACACCGTTCTGCTATATCGGCCCACGATTGATGCGAATCAACGGAGTCTCCGCCGCGGCTATACATTTTCCCGCTGCATTCATGCACTTCATAGCGCGCATAGATTATACGCTGCTGTATGTGTGGCAGCTGAAGTATCGCACCGTCAAGCTGCACATACTCGCGCAGCATCATATCTATGCTTTCGCACAACTCATCTATGGCTTTGTCATAAGCCGCACGAAGCTTCTCGCGTTGTGCTGCCGCGTTTGCCGTTGGGTCGCCCGGCGTTGTGCCGTGCGGTTGGCCGTCCGGCAGCGGCGTATATGCGTCGCATAATGCATCGCGGCGCTCTTTAAGGGCTTCTATCTTTTCCCGTTGTTTTGTCCTCATCCATATAACCGTGCCCCAGCGGCTCAGTCTTTTCTGCATTTCTCTACGCTGTTCTTTCGTTATCTCCATCATATTTGCCCTCCTTTCACTTTTCTAAATGTGCCGCCGCGGCATAGCCTTATTTCAATCTTCAGTTTCCTGCTCAAGCTCTATTGAGCACTGGCCACTCTCGCTGCCGTCATCGGCAATCGATACCGTGTATTGCACATATGCAGCTATTCTTTTAAGTTCCTCCGCCATAGCTTTATCCTTTGCCTTGTATATGCTTATGATTGCAAGGTCTATAAAACCTGTCTTAGCTGCAACCACAGGCGTAGAGTTCGCATTGCGCAGATATAGTTCCATTGTAGGGTTATCTGCAAGCGGCGCCAGATATTTAGCATCTATAAACACAATTCTGCGCGTATGTGTGTATAGCGGTATAAGTTCTTTACCGCCGTATGTTATATGTACCCTGCTCTCATATAGTGGCATATCGTTGCTCGTGAGCAGCATATCATATACGTTTGACCGTTTCACATGCCAAGTATTGCGTTGTTCCTGCGGCACATCAAATATCGCCAGCAGGCTTTCTTCCTCCACTGTCGGCAAGCCATCGCATATGTATGCAGCATTGCCATCTCCAATGAATTGTACAATACTACCGTCTGCGCTTGCGCTGTCCATTATTACTGCGTGTCTCACTTTTTTGCATAGGGCTGCAATGCTTTTAATTTTCATGCTGTATATCTCCTTCTTGTTTTTATCAATCCGTTTCGCCGTGCTGCTTCATACACAATTTCTCAGCCTTGTATATCGGCAGGATATTGCCGCATATGCGCATACGTATATATGGCTTGTCTTGATACCATGGGCTATCAGGCCGAAAATGCCGATATGCCTTACACAATTCAGCCATACTGCTCGCTGTAAAGAGCACTATGCTTTCACCGTTTATGCACTGGGTTATTTCATATTTTCTCTCCACGTTTACCTCCGCCGCGGCGCGGTGTTCTTTTTTCGCATGCGGGCATAAATATATGCTCCATCCACATAATCGGAAAACCGCACCTCCATCGATACAAATGTGTAATCTTTATGCTGCCGCTCGAATATGGTTCTTGCGGCTTCGTAGTCCATCGCCAGCGTATATGCCCGAGCCTTTGACATATGTCTTTTAGGATATATACTCGGCGGCATCACAAGGTTTCTGCTCCCCGTCCAGCGTTTAGCCCCATGCAAATGATTGGCCAGATACTTCGCAAGCCCCATGACACCGTTTGCATCCGGCTGTAATGGATCTAAGTGGATACGGCCATTGCTGCGGCGCATCCACAATGCGCGTATAGCGTTTTCATCCACACCACCAGTTATAACAATGTGGTGGTGCAAGCGCTTTGTCGGCGCTCCTGTTTTAGTTGTCCACGGCGTAACTGCAATCCATTTCAGCGTAACACCGTTTTTCTTATACAGCCGTCTCAGGCCGCGTATAAATGCTTCCCTGTCCTTAGCTGCCTGTTCTGGCGTTGGCGATACCTCATAGTCGAGACCTATCACATAGCTTTCGTATTCCGGAAAATTGTGTTGGATAAGCCTGTTAAGCTTCATAGCGGCGTTTCGCTGATTTACTCGGGCCTGTGCCGCTGATGTTTTCTTAGCTTTCTTTGCCCGCTGCACCTCCTTCTTATGCTTCAATACCGGGTAAGCCTCTATTTCCAGCATTGGACCGGGCTTCGTTATCTTCACGCGGTAGTTTTCTATCGCCTTAGACCTTACCGTTTCCGCAAGCTCTATGCCTGTTTCTTCCTCTGGATTGTCAATGTCATATAAGCTCGTTATATCATCGTCATACAGCATATCGTTCCTCCCGTTAGTGCAGCGATATGAGCTGCTTTCTTTGCTATTGGGTGGTCAAGCCCCGCCCCGTATAGGGGCAGGGCTGCGCCATAGCATATTGGCGCTTGCTTATGTCAACGGGCTTTCGCGGCATAAAGGCCCGAACAAACTTCAGCTTGTCCATTTCTACGTTCCACGGAACAGCATTGCTATTCTTCTCGCATATCGCATGGCATTTATTCCACGTTCCCATTGACAACGCTTCACGCCGCCATAACCATACATTGTGTGTATTGCATTTTCCGCTTGTTGTCGCTGTGTTAATACGCAATACAAGCCCGAAAAGCTTTTCCACAAGCTTGTTTTTCATTTCCGATAATGCTATAATAGATATGGATAGGCGGCGCACTTTTGTGCGTCACGGCCGGTATGGAATCCCCTTCCATGCCGGCCATTTTCATATAGTATATTTGCCATTCTATCTATTACGGAATAAACCTAATCGGATTACCTTTGCGTGTCATAGGGACCTTGGGCGCAGGCTTTATGCGCCGCGATGCCATTGCAACATACTCCGCCGCGGCACGCACTATTACACGGCTCCGCCCGTCTTCCGATGTAGTTGTAACCAAATCGCCATTAGCTATCAAGCGGTTTACTTGACTTATGCTTACGCCCAGCATTTTGGCGGCAGTCTTTTTATTCACCGTTTCGCCCCATGTGCGCACCCATTGTTCCGCCACAGGCAGCGGCTCATATAGAGCCAACTTGTTGGCAGCAGCCTGAAGATGCTGCACGGTATGCACCACGCTTTCATAAGCGGCTTTATATTCTGCCGCAATCGCTTCAAGCGTTTCTTGGCTATATGCTGCAACAACTTCCATGCTCATTTTTCTTCCCTCTTAACAGACTTCTGCCGTTCTCGTCTGCGCTCACGGATAACAAATCCCTCAACAATGGCAATGGCTATCATCAGGCCGAATACCACGCCCGGTATAAAGAAGCTGAATACTCCGCCCCATATGTTTGTTATGTACATTTTTGTCTCCCTTCGTAGAGTTTTTAGCCTTTTCAGTCCTCATGCTGCTTTTTGTCGCAGGATAGCTTAGATGCCAGTATTGCTTCGCCCAGATAAACCCTATCGAACAACTCTACCGAAATAAGTCTGCCCGTAACAGGGTTATATATCTCTATTCCTATAACGTTAATAAGGAAATCTGAAAGTTCGCAGAAGCAAGCATATAAGTGCTGCACCAGCTTGTTTCGCAATTCCGGACGCACCGATTCATTTCTGGCCATTTCCTCACAAGCAACAGCATATATCTCCATCCTCTCAACCATTTTTGCCACAATGTCGCTACGGCTCATCTCAAAGTTATCCCTTGCCCTAAGCGCTCCAATGCTAAATTCCTTTGACATGTTTGTTCCTCCTTATTTATTCATTGATGTTCAGTATCGCAAGGCGGTCGTGCTCTGCGTACCACTTTTTGGTTTCATCACTTATGCTTGTAGTCGGGCGAAATGCGTTTTTACCTGTCTTCTTAAAGTACCATTCTTTGCAGCGCGCACACGCCTCCTTTGCTGACGCGGCCTCAATAACTACATCGGCCAGATATTTCTTTCGGTCCTCCTTGATAAAGAAATACACTATATACGGCTTCATACTTGTTCGTTCATCCTCTCGGTGGCTCAGGCAGCGGCATCCAGTGGGTAACCTCTGCTATACCACGATGCACAAAGCGACTTTCTTCAGGCAAATAGTACCCCTTATCCACATTGCGCTGCCCATTTTTCGACTTAGTAGATACAAGCACCTCCTGCCCCTCTTCCGGCAGCCTGTCTTTTGTGCTTATCCAATCACTCATCCGTCCTGTTCCTCCTTGTCACGCAGCCATTCCGCAACATCGTCATAGCTTACGTCTAACATGATTGCGAGAGCCTCTTGCATCGCGCACGACCGGACAGCGGCTTTTTTCTGCTCAGCAGCCGTTGCCGTGTCTTTCGCGTACTCAAACTCCCGGATAGCTTCTTCGGCAGCATCCGCCAGCTTAGACAATCTTGGATTCGGCCTAAAGTGATTGCACACTGTTTGGCAAGCATTTCCATATCCCGTTACGGGGCAATCTACAAGGCCCAGCCCGCTGTTAGCTTGCGGTATTGCGTATTTGCACCACCGGCAAAGATTCTTCTCATTCATTAAATTTGCTCCTCTCTTTCATATCGTAGTTCATCCACAGCGAACACCTATAGTAAACTAATAAACTCCACAGGTATCTTGTAAAGTTCGCAAAGTTTCATAAGGTTTGTTGCCTTAATGCTCACTTTGCCTTTTTCCCAGCTTGATAGAGTTTCAGGACAAATTTTCAATGCTTTTGCGGCCTCACGCTGACTAAAGCCCGCATTTACTCTTGCTGCTTCCAGCGTTATCTTATATGACAACCTTGTCGCCTCCTTCCTCGTGAGTTCATTCTCAGCAAACTCATAATATCATGGTCGGCTAAATATTGCAAGAGCTTTTTTCGTTGTAGATGAACTTTTATCCATTTCAACTTGAAACATGTTCAATTTTAGCTTATAATGATGGCGAACGGAGGATGATGTATGAACGAACGTGAAATATGCATAATATTCGCTAAGAACCTATCGCGTATTATATCAGAGAAGAACATAACCCAAACCGATATTGCCAAGGCGTTAGGTATTGCCAAAAGTACAGTCTCGGAGTGGTGTTCTGGAAAGAATGTCCCTCGCACCAAAGCATTAAATAAGCTTTGCGCATATCTGCGTGTTGACCTTTCCGACCTGCTTACCGAGAAGGTGAGTGATGTCCCCATACAAACACCAACACAAGCCGAACTTCATGCTCTCGTGGATACGCTCACGCCTGAGCAGCAGGAGGCACTTCTGGTTGTCGCGCGGCAATTTGATACAACGCGTAAGCCTCAATAACGCGCAATGCTTCTGGGTTACTGGTAAGTCTATCAATAATCTCATGTAATTCTTGTGCGGCAGTCATCATCGTCTCTCCTTAACACTTACCGAACTTTCGTTCGGTGTTTGCATTGTAGCAGGGGCGTGAGCAACTGTCAACTACCAAAATTGGTAAAAGTTGAGTTCAGTACATATTCGTGTACCGATTTTCGCAAAATTGCACAATCGGCATTTTTATTTTCTTAATTTTAATGGAGGGTCACATGAAAAGAGTCTTTATCCTATTTATCGCGGTAGTGCTGCTTGCTTCCGGCTGCACGTCCGGTCGCGATTCAATGCCAACCTTATCAAAAGATACAACTTATTATATGGGCACTTTCAGTCTTTCTATTCCAGCAGGCTGGCTGTACAATGAATCCAGCGACAGTGATACCATTTTCTTTTATCCATCACAATGCAGCGGTATGATTTCACTCGCAAATGCCAACAAATTAGATTTAATGGATACGCATAAAGTAGCTCTCTTTTTGTCTGGCTATGATAGCACAAATGAGGACGTTGAGGAAATAGACCTGCGCGGTTTTAATAACGATTATAAATGTTACGGAGTAAGTTATGAATTTTATTGCACTCGCTGGGAAGAACGTTGGTATAACCATCTGTATTTAGTTGACGCCGATACCGAAACCGCCGCGGTGCTGATTTCGTATCCAGCAACCTTATCAGAAAATAACATTGCTCTCTTTAACGCAGTCATAGAGTCTAATATGTTATCGATTGATTCCTCCAGCGACCTCGATAATACATTTATTGAGGAGTCGGCTTCACAGAAAACAGGGCCTATTTATGATAAGACTACAGGAGATTACATTTATTCCAAAATCACAAAAGATTATAAAGAAACTTCGTGGATTAGGCGCGTTATAGGTACTGAAGTTTATGATATGCAGGATAAAAAATATGTAACTGTATACGCTAAACCAGTAGTTGCTGAAGATAATCTCGACACCGTTGACGCAATTATAAATATGATAGCAGATAAGAAGTATGTTGATAAAGCATCAATAGACCTTCTTGAAACACTCGGTGTCCCTGCATATATTTATCTTTGCATAGCAGGCGGCAGAACGCTTAGTGATATGGAGCTTCTTTTAGATAACAATGGCGTACCCGGCGACAAATGCGCTCAAGCCCTTCGAGACTATATAAGTTATAGTGAAGAAGGTGACTTGGAATATATCGCCGATACTATACATGAAAACTACCTACCCAGTTGTGACTGCGTTATTTTCAAATATGATGAGGAAATAGTATATACGGTTGACTTTAAGTAGGGCCAGCAAATAGTATGGTGCGAAAAAAACATATACTTATCTCTACGTGGTCATTGTTCGTGTTTTTGCCAAGCTTCACAAATCAAGTTTTTGATTTCTTAATTTTAATGGATGGTCACATGAAAAGAGTCTTTATCCTATTTATCACGGTAGTGCTGCTTGCTTCCGGCTGCACATCAAAAGTAGTCGCTACACCCACGCCATCTCCGGTGGGGAGCACCGTATATAAAATTGGAACATTCAGTCTGACAGTTCCTTCAGATTGGCGTGTTGAATCGCCTTCGGATAGCACTTCTACTTTCTTCTATCCCACAGAGTGCACCGGCATGATATCTCTCGCCGGTGTAGAATGGTTCGATATGTCCGACACCGAAAGCACGTCCCTGTTCCTTTATGGATATGCCAGCAGCTACCCAGACTTCGAAGAAATTGATCTAAGCGCATTTATATCAGGTAAATGCTATGGCTTAAGCTATCAGTATCACAGCACATTCGGCGATACGCGCTGGTATAATCATCTGTTTTTAGCCGATGCAGGAGCCCAGCTCGCTGCTGTACAGATTGCTTATCCCGTTGATATACCCGATGAGCAAATAGCTATATATGACTCCTTTGCCAAGGCCAACATGCTTTTTGACAATCCTGACCTTCATCCGCAAGAAACAGGGCCTATTTATGACGAAGCCATGAGCGAGTATATTTACGCCAAGCTTGCGCAGGATTTCAGCACAACAACATGGTATAGGCGCATCATAGGTATTAGTGTCTATGATGCTCAGGATAAAGAATACGTTGAAGTACAGGCCAAGCCACTGGTTGCCAATGACAACACAGATACGGTAGAATCAATTATATCTATGATTTCCAAAGAGAAACACGCCGATAAAGCAGCCATAGATGTTTTGGAGACTCTCGATATACCCGCATATTTCTTCCTGTGCGAAGCTGCCGGCGTAACACGTAGTGAGCTGGATGAGATGTTTGACAATAATTCCGTCCCCGGCGATGAGTGCGCCGAGGCTCTCAGCGACTACATAGAGCACGATGAAGAGGGTGGACTTGAACGAATAGCCTATACTATTCACGCAAACTATTTTACGAGCTGTGCTTATGTTGTTTTCAAATATGATGACGAGATAGTATATACAGTTGACTTTAAGTAAGGTGGGCTAAAGTATGGCACGTAAGAAAGCACGTATACGCCGCAAGGTTGTCGTTGGTCACGATGCTGACGGAAAAGCCGTGGTAAAATGGGTAGGCGGATATACCGTAAAAGAAGTTGAAGCAAAAAAACAAGAACTTATACGCACATATATACTCGGTGCAGGTGAAGCACAACGCAATGTGCTTGTGTCTGTGTACATGCAGGAATGGTATGATGCTTATAAGAAAGGCGAAATAAGTGCATCCACAAAGCGTAGCTATGCAAATGCTATCAACAATCATATCGCCCCGTACATAGGTGATAAGCAAATGCGAGCTGTCACCGATATAGACTTGCAGAAGGTGGTAAACAGACTGGCAAAAAAGAGCAACACGTTGATAGGCGATACATATAATATACTGAAGAACGTATTTGCCCATGCATATGCTCACGGCAGCATAGACCGCAATCCGGCAATATCGCTTGTGCGCCCAAAGGCCACGAAGAATGAACGCCGTGCGTTGACACCCGAAGAAACCGCCGCGGCATTGAGTGTTATAGAAACACATGAACATGGCCTGCTCCTTGCGCTTTTATATTATGCCGGCCTTCGCCGTGGCGAGGCCTTGGGCCTTCGCTGGGAAGATGTAAATTTCAGCAGCCGCACACTGCATGTCCGCCGCGATATAGATTACGTCACCAATAATCCCGGTGAGCTAAAAAGCAAAGCGGCAAACCGCCGTATCCCCATACCGGATAATCTTTATAATATGTTATACCCGCGCCGCGGTCTGCCGTCCGTTTATGTAATACAGTCGCCACAAGGTGGTTCATACCTACCACAAAGCACATACAAACGCTGGTGGGACCAGCTCATGGTTGCGATGTACGAAGCAGACCCCTCGATAGAAAGTAAGCTACTGCGAACGGTAAAGACAAAACAGGGCGGCACGCGGGACGTGTTCTCATCCGTCCTGACGCCGCACTTCTTTCGCCACAACTATGCATCAGTGTTATACGATGCCGGGGTAGATGTTTTGGCCGCGCAGAAGATTCTCGGGCATAGCGACCCGTCCACGACGCTAAGCATATATACCCATCTGTCCGAGGCCAAGGCCGACGCAAATGCAAAAAAGGTGCTTGCTGCGTTTAGTAAGGCATAAGAGTTGCCACGGCATTCTCCTTGCTGTACAAAAGGTTGCCAAAACGTTGCCATCATCTGAGTTTTCAAACGCTTTCAATAAATTCACAGTATGAAAAAAGCAAGGTAAAACCTTGCTTTTTTCATGGTCGGGGCGAGGTGATTTGAACACCCGGCCTTTTGGTCCCGAACCAAACGCGCTACCAAGCTGCGCTACGCCCCGAATGGAGCCAATGAAGAGATTCGAACTCTTGACCTGCGCATTACGAGTGCGCTGCTCTGCCAACTGAGCTACATTGGCTTGCGGCATTACGCCGACAATTAGGAATTATAGCATATAATTTGCCCGCTGTCACTACCTTTTGGTAAAATTCAGCCGCAATTTTTTATTATTCGCCGTATCGCACCGCGCCGCGGCGATAATGCTCCTCCGCCTGCGTTTCCGTAAGGGGTGATACTTCGTATTTTTCTATGTGTATATCCGCCGCCTCAACGTATACAGCGCCGCCCTTTGGTACTGGGAGTATGCCCGAATGCGGGTCCGAATTTTCCGCTATGGATGCCGCCACAGCCTCGTTCACGCGTATGAGGAAGTTTTTCGCTTCGTTTTTGGCCATCAGCCGCATAAGCTGCTTCCTAACCTTGAGCACAACGGTTTCAACGCTCAGCACCTTGCCTGTGCCGCCGCAATACGGGCACGGGCTTTGCAGCGTATGAGATATGCACTGGCGCGTTTTTTTGCGCGTCATTTCAACAAGGCCAAGCTGTGTTATGCCAAGCACATGGGACTTTGTGCGGTCCTTAGCCATTTCCTCGCGCAGCGTTGAAAGCACGCGCTCCTTGTCCGCAATTTCGTCCATGTCTATGAAGTCCACAACAATTATGCCGCTTATGTCCCTAAGCCTGAGCTGCCGCGCTATCTCCCGCGCCGCTTCGCAGTTGGTCTCGGTTATGGTCTCCTGCAAATTATCCGTGCTGCCTACGTATTTGCCGGTGTTTACGTCTATCGTGGTCAGCGCCTCGGTCTGATCTATTATAATATAGCCGCCGTTCTTCATCCAAACCTTGTGCGCAAGCGCGCGGTCTATCTCCGCTTCAAGGCCAAGCTGGTCAAAAAGGTCCGGAATGTCCTCATATAGCTGCACCCGGTTTTTGAGTGAAGGCGAAATAATGTTGGCTATCAGCAGCACGCGCTCATAAAACTCCCTGTCGTTTATGGCAAGGCGCTTTATGTCCGGCGTAAAAAGATCGCGTATGGTTCTGAACACCAGCGGCTCCTCCGCGTGCAGCAGGCGCGGCGCGCTCACAAGCTCGCTCTTTTGCTGTATCCTGCCCCACAGACGGGTAAGGAAGGCAAAGTCCGCATGGAACTCCTCTTCGCTCTTGCCCTCCGCCGCGGTCCTTACTATTGCGCCAATGTTGAAATCCTTTGCGGCGGACTGCGCCGCGTCCCTCAGCCGCGTGCGCTCAGCCTCGCTTTCTATGCGCTTTGATACGCCTATATAGTCCACCGACGGCATAAGCACAAGCGTGCGTCCCGGCAGGGTTATGTTCGTGGTAACGCGCGCGCCTTTGGTGCCTATGGGTTCCTTAACCACCTGCACCATTATCTCTTGCCCAACCTTCACTATGTCCTTTATGTTGGGCACGGTATTTACGGTTTGCGTTTCCTTGCCGTCGAATATAAAGTCCTGCTTATCGTGCTGTATATCGCCCGCAAAAAGGTATGCGTTTTTTTCAAGGCCAATGTCCACAAACGCCGCCTGCATTCCGGGCAAAACGTTCTGCACCCTGCCTTTATATATGTTTCCTACCAGCCTTTCGCGCCCGCGGCGTTCTATATATATTTCGCTCGGCGTGCCCTGCTCCAGCAGCACCACTCTGGTCTGATACGGGTTGATGTCAACAATTATCTCTTTTTCAAGTCCTGATTCGCTCATTTCGCGTTGCCTATTAAACGGGCGTGCTCCTCCCTCCTATAAATTCAACGTTCACCCTATGCACGCTGTAATCATAGTTCTTTCCGCTTTGCCTTGCAAGCGCCCCCATCAAAAGCTCTATGTTCAGACTGCCGGATGTATTAAGCACGCCTTTTACCGTAAGCACGGCATGGCCCGCTTCCTCTGCCACATCGGCTTCTATTACCTGCGGGCGAATATCTACGTTTTTCAGCCCGCCCTTTGTGCGCTTTTCAACTATTATTTCACCGGATAAGAGCGCGGCTATGTCCTTTTTCAGTTCATCCGCATTTGTATCCGCGCTGAATGTCACGCAGTAAGTTGCGCTTTCAAGCAGCGCAGTAAGCGAAGGCAGCCTGTCCTCCACGGCATATGCTTCCTTAAATCTAAAGCCTACCGGCAGCGCGGCGTTTACGCTTGAGAGGAAATCATCGGTGTCCATATCCTTGTCAAGCTTTACGTCTATCCATTCTGCGCCGCTTGTATAGCCCGTGGAAAGCGCCGTTGCGAAGGAAAGCAGCGGATGCGGGTTAAAGCCCTGCGAATAGCTGAGCGGCACTCCGGCCCTCCTGAACGCGCGCTGAAGCAGGCGCAATATGTCCAAATGCGAAACAAAGCGCACCGGTTCCAGTTTAGTTAATCTTGCAATAAGTCGCATACTTTTCTCCAAAACAGCCGTTGCAGCCAAGCCTGCAATCCTTAGTTACCTCCGCTCGGTATGCCCGTTCGCTTTCGCGCACAATGTATTCCTTCGTCACAACCGAATCTATATGGTCCCACGGCAGCGCCTCGTCCTTTTCGCGCCGCCTGTGCGCATATGCGTCCGGATCAACTCCCGTCTGCTCAAACGCGGCGTTCCATGCGTCAAGCTTAAAATGCTCGTCCCATGAATCAAACCTCGCACCGAGCTCCCATGCGCGCTCCAGCACGTCTGCAAGCTTCCTGTCCCCGCGGGCAAACACGGCTTCCAGCACGCTTATGTCAGGCTCATGATAGGAAAACTCAACTCCCCTTATGCCCTTTAGCGCGCTTTTAAGCAGCTTTTGCTTTTCTATCAGCGTTTCCTTCCTGTCCTGCGGTTCCCATTGGAATGGTGTGAAGGGCTTGGGCACAAAGCTTGACGCGCTCACGCTCAGCCTAAGTCCCTTGCCGCGCTTTTCCTTCGGCATTGAATAGAACAGCGCAGATACCTTGCGCGCCAGTTCCGCTATGCCCAATATGTCCTCCTCCGTTTCCGTAGGCAGGCCTATCATAAAATAAAGCTTAACGCCGTTCCAGCCGGAGGAGAAAGCGTCGCCAACCGCGCGCAGCAGATCATCCTCGCTGACGCCCTTGTTTATGGCATCCCTCAGCCGCTGTGTTCCGGCTTCCGGCGCAAACGTAAGCCCCGCTTTTCTTACTGACTGCATGCGCTCAAGGTCCTCTTTAAGGAAGCTGTCTATCCTTAGCGACGGCAGCGAAACGGACACATGCTCGCTGCTGAAGCGGTCTATTATCTGCGGCACAAGCTCATGTATATGCGAATAATCGCCGGAGCTGAGCGAAAACAGCGATACTTCGTCATATCCCGTGCAGCCTATCAGCTCGTCCGCCGCTTTGAGCACGGTCTCCATTTTTCTTTCCCTTATCGGGCGATATATAAAGCCCGCCTGGCAGAAGCGGCAGCCCTTGGTGCAGCCGCGGAACAGCTCAAGCGCTATGCGGTCGTGAACAATGGGGATATACGGCACGATGGGCTTTTTTATGTACTGCGCCCTGTCAAGGTCCATCAGTATACGGCGCTCTACCTTGTCAGGCGCGGAAGGTTCAGTTTTATCCACGCCCATGTACTCGCCGTTGTCGCCGCGCTTTTCTTCATAAAACGCCGGAACATATACGCCACGTATTGCGGCAAGCTTTTTTAGCGTGTCCCGCCTGCTCAGTCCTGCCTCCTTGGCCGCGAGCACGGCATCGCACACTTCCATTATCATGTCTTCCCCGTCGCCTATCATTATTGCATCCATAAAGTCCGCAATTGGTTCGGGATTGCAGGCACAGCCGCCGCCGGCAACTATTATCGGCTCATTCTCGCCCCTGTCAGCCGAGCGCTTATGTATATGCGCAAGGTCAAGCATAGTGAGAATGTTTGTGTAACACATTTCATACAACAGCGAAAAGCCCACAATGTCGCATTCCGCAAGCGGCGTGCGGGTTTCGAGCGTGAACATGGGCACGTTGTTTTCCCTCATGGCCTTTTCCATATCCGGCCAAGGAGCAAAGCACCTTTCGCAGGCGTATTCCTCGCGTGAATTTATAACTTCATACAATATGCGCGAGCCGAGATGGCTCATGCCTATTTCGTAAACATCAGGGAAGCACAGCGCAAATCTCAGCCGCGCCGTCTCCTTCACTATGCTGTTCAGCTCTCCGCCGGTGTACCGGGCCGGCTTTTCAACGCTCAGCAGCAGCTTATCACTTACCTTAACCTTATCCAAGCTTATCCTCCGTAGGCATATAGCCGATATAGCCTTATCAAACTTATTAAGTTTATCATCTATATGCGCCGCGGTCAATCGTTGTAAGGCGTATTATTTATATATAATTGCCTGGCCCAGCGTTATCTGCGCGCCCTTGCGCGCCATGACTTCGTATATCTCCGCTTCGTTAACGTAACCTATCGTGCGCATTCTGCTGTCAAGCACGGCATACACGGTCAGTCCGCTTCCCCGTGCGCACCTCAGCGCCTGTTTTGCCGGTACGTTTTGGTCCATTGCCACGCCAGCTATACCCGTGCCGAGGCCCGCGCTTATTCTTTCGCGCGAACCGGCCAGCCTGCGGGCAGGATAAACATCCTGCTCCCGGCTGTGCCGCACTGCGGATACGGCCATGAACAGGCCGAACACCGCTCCCGTTGGCGGAGCTGAAGCATATACCGCGGCATAAATTCCCGCGGCCGCCACCGCTGCGCCGCAAAGTACGCCCGTAAGCATACATATGAGCCTTATGCTTTTGCCGCCAAGCTTATGCCTAAGCACGCATTCAAGCATTCTTCCGCCGTCAAGCGGCACGGCGGGGATTATGTTTACGGCAGCTATTGCAATATTTATATACGCAAATTGTTCCACTATGTCCGCCGCTATAAGTCCGCTTTTATTCACGCAATAGCACCCAAGCCCGCTGAACAGGCTGAAAAGCGGCCCCGCTGACGCAATGAACAATTCATCGAATACGTTTGGGCGCTTGCCCGCTATCGTTGCGCAAAGCCCCACCGAGGTAAGCTCGATTTCGCCCACGCGCTTGCCGGCGGCCATCGCCGCCAGCGTATGCGCGCCTTCGTGCAGGCTCAGTGCCGCCATGCTCAGCGCCAAATCATCCGCCCTGCCCATAAGCACCGCCGCAATGACCACCATAAGCGCGCCTATGCTTATGCTTATATCTGCCCGCCCCAGCGTAAAAAGCCTTATCTTCACGCCTGTGTATCCATCCTGAAATACTCTGCTGCGTCCACCGGGCGGCCGTTGCGTCTGGTTTCTATTGTCAGCTTATCCCCATCCTTCGCGCTGCCTATGCTGTCCTGCGCGCCAATAGGCTGGCCTTCTTCAACGCTCACACTTTCAAGCCCATAGCAGCATATTTCCGTTTTGCCGTCCGTTATGCACACATATCGTCCCATGTTCTCGCTCGCGCCGGTCTCCTTCACCGTGCCCTCAAGCCGCGCATACACATATTGATCCCCGCTCACTGCTATGCAGAGCGCTTCGCCGTCATCAGCGCCTATGGTCACGCTGCCGGACGCCGGCAGCGCCATAAGCTCCTGCTGCGCGAACACCTCCAGTATGCCCGGCAGCTCAACGAATTTAAGCCTGCCCAGCATTTCGTCCAGCTTATCCTCGCTCTGCGTTTCGCTCGTTTCCGCCATGGCCTGCTGCATAGGCGCATCGTTCTGACCATGCAGCCTGAACAGCAGTGCCGCTGCGCATGACAACGCACACAGCGCTATTTTGACCATCATGCTCATCGCATACGGCTTGCGCCCGCCGTGCCGCGGAGCACGCCTTTGCCGCGGCGCAAAGTTCCGCTTGCCCATTCCGGAACTGTTTGTTACAAATGCTCCCGTTTCCGCTTTTTCGATTATTACAGCCATAATAAAACACCCCCGCGAAAGATATATATGCGCAAGGGGTGCATGTAAATTCTTCTGTTCTTATTCTGCGGTCTACTTTTTCTCCGGCCGCCGCATCCACACGTTTTCAACTATGCCAACGGCTATCATGTTCGTAAGCAGATTGGACCCGCCGTAGCTTATAAACGGCAGCGGTATACCGGTAACCGGCATAAGGCCTATCGTCATGCCTATGTTTTCAAACACATGCGCCAGCAGCATGCCCGCGCAGCCCGCCACAAGGCACATGCCGAAATAGTCCTTCGCGTGCATCGCTATCCAAATCCAGCGGAAAATCAGCAGGAAGAACGCAACTATCAGCAGCACTCCGCCAACAAAACCCACGCCTTCCACAATGCCGGCAAAAACGAAGTCCGTATGCCTTTCCGGCACGAATCTTAGCTGCGCAAGCGTTCCGGACGAAAAATAGCCCTTGCCGTATAATTGGCCCGAGCCTATTGCTATTTTGGACTGCATAACGTTATAGCCGCTGCCCTGAACATCCAATTCCGGATTCAGGAACGCATTTATGCGGCCCTTCTGGTCATCATTAAATACAAAGAAATACGCAAGCGGCAGCCCCGCCGCAACCGCTACCGCAGCCGCGGCAATATAGCCCCACGATATCTTGGCAATAAAGAATATCATTACCATTATACAAAGCAGCACGAACGCCGTGCCAAAGTCCGGCTGTACCATTATTAGCGCTGTAGGCCCGATGCATACGGCGGCGGCATAGAATATTGACTTGAACGTTTTCAGCTTGCCGTCATGCTTATCCATATCCTCGCTCACTATTTTGGACAGCGCGATTATTACGCATATTTTGCACAGCTCGCCCGGCTGTATCGCGCGGTCTATCGCTTCAAACACGAACCAGCCCGTTATGCCGCGCTGCGTTTTATCCATAACTATAAGCAGCACCAACAAACCCACTATGCCTATGTACGCAAACTTAATAAGGGGCTTGAACACCTGCTGATAGTCAAATACTATTATTATCAGAAACGCAGCGGCGCCCACCATGAAGTTTACCGCCTGCTTGTTAACATACACCATGTTCAGCTTTGCCGTATAGTCGCCTATGGAGCTTTCCTCCCCGCTGAAGGGCGAAGCCATAATGCTGGCAATGCTTATAAGGCCGAAGGTAACAAGCCCCACGACCAGCAGTATCGTAAACCAATCTATTCTTTTCAGCAGTTTGAGATCAAACATTTCCGTCCGTTCCGGCAGCGAATGCAGCAAGCATGCTTTCGTAAATTGCGGTGTATTTATCCGCCGTGTCGCTATGCACTATGGGCCTGTTCACCCGCGCAACGCTTGCTATGCTTTCGCCCCTTACTATTCTGTCCAGCGTCATCGTTCCCTGCGCCGCCGCCTCGTAATAAGGCTCTATGCACAGGGCATATATGTCGTTATCGTTAAAAAGCTTATAATTTTCCCCGCTTAGCCCCGTACCGAACACGGTTATCATTATCTGCGTAAGCAGCGCGGGGTTCGGCGTGTATTCAGGCTGCGCCGAAGCGCCTGCCGTTGTTTCCGGCGTTGGGGTTGGGCTTGGCGCGCCTTCGCTTTTGAACCGTTTCTGCGCGCGGCTCCTTGCCTTAACGGCTATGGGCGCCGCATCCTCATCCACGGCGTAAACGCCCTTTATATCGCGGTTGTTCAATATAAAATCGGCCAGCTCGTCTATCGCACCCTCCTCATCCGCGGCTGTACGCACAAATTGGCACACTATAAACTGCGGATAATTCTGCTTCATCGATGCGCAAAATGCTTCGTAGGCTTTCTCCGTATCCCTTCCATATACCAATATTCGGCCGGATTTAAGGCTGCGTTCTTCCATTCTGCCTGCAAGGCCGCGCACAAGTTCGTCATAATACTCCTCTGCATCCACAACTACATTAGACTTTATGCCAGCAACTTTGCATTCATAGTACGGCGCAACAACGTCCATGCCCAGCGAGACCGCCTTTTCTATCGCGGCATCGTTCTTCGAATCCGGGCTGAATATCATAAGAGCCGTAATACCTTCGGCCTTTGCCTCGTCCACCGCCGCAGCAGCTTCATCCCCGGCCTTTGCGCGGAATACCTTGGACGCATAGCAAAGCGTTTCCGCCGTGCGCAGGAAGCCATACATTGTAAGCCGCGCGCTGTCGCTGCCGTCGTCGTCTATTATCAGCCCAAGTATCGGGAATGTTTCCGCTGTGCTCTGCCCGTCCGTTTCATTTTCAGCTGCCTGGCCGGTTTGTTCCGGCGCGTCCGTTTCGGTTGTATTTATTGCCGTATCATCGGCCTGCCCGCCCGTGCAGCCGCACACGCAAAGCATTATCAGCGCACTAAGCAGCGCAATGCCTCTTTTTACCATAGCTTATCTCTCCTCCCGTTCGGGTTGGGGTATAGCTTTGATTTTACACTAAAAAGGCCGCTTTGTTAAGCCTTATTAGCTCATTTTACAAAGCGGCCACATATTCATGCACTGTCTATCAGAATATATATCCTGCCTTTTTTGGCTTTGCGCTGTCCAATTCGCGGCGTTTTTCGTCGTAACCATGCTTGCCCAGCAATGCATAAGTGGCGTTCTTGCCCTCCTCAACGCCCGGTTGATCGAATGCGTTTATGTTCAGCAGTTCGCCCGCATAAGCTGTCTGAATCTCGAAGAAATACAGCAGTTCGCCTATCGTAAACGGATTTACCACGGGCAGAGTTATCGTTTTATTCATGTGCCCCGAGCGGGTAACAGCGTACTCCGTGGCCATCTGCTCGCTCTTTATAAGTTCGTTAAAGCTGTGTCCGCTCAGGAACGCAACGTCCGCAATATCGTCAAAGCTGTGCGGTATTGTCACTTCACTCCTGTACTTATCCACGCCTATAAATGTTATCACCTTATCGAACGGGCCTTCGGTATAAAGCTGCACCTGCGAATGCTGATCCGTAACGCCAAGCGCCTTCACGGGCGTTTGACCGGTGTGCACAACGCTGCCGCCGTTATCCGTGCGCTTGCCAAGGCTTTCCGCCCAAAGCTGCGCATACCAATCGGCAATGTACTTTAGCGAATCGGCATATGGCATCATAACGCTTATGTTGCAGCCCTTTTTCATCGCTTCCGTTTCGCATATGGCTGCCATGTAAGCCATGTTACTGCGATAATCGGGTTCCGAGCAAAGTTCATCCATATACGCCGCACCGGCAAGCAGTTCTTCTATATCTATTCCGCATACTGCCGCCGCAATAAGGCCCACGGGGCAAAGCTCCGAAAATCTTCCGCCCACACCGTCCGGTACATAGAATGTTTCCAGTCCGTCCGCCTTGGCTATCTTTATCAGGTTGCCCTTTACTTCATCCGTTGTTGCAATAACATGCTCGCTCCACTTATCGCCAAGCTTATCCTTCAATATGCGCGTGATATAAAGAAGCTGGGACATGGTTTCGCTCGTTCCGCCGGATTTTGTTACAACATTGAACACAGTCTTTTCAACGTCTATAACGTCCAGAAGCGAAGCCATGCGCTCCGGGTCAACATTATCCTCAACGTAAAGCCTTGGCCCGCCGCGGCGTTCGCGGCTAAGCTCATTGTAACGCAGGTGGCTGAGCGCTTGCTGCACGGCTATGGGGCCGAGCGCGCTGCCGCCTATGCCCAGCACAACGAACGCTTCGTATTCGTTCCGCACCCTTTCGACGACCGTCTTTATGCGCGCCACCACTTCCGCCTGGTTATGCGGCAGTTCGCGCCATTTCATGTTAGCGCGCTTTGCGGCCATGCTTTCGGCTGCCCTTTTATACTGTGCGCTGTTTTTTTCTATATCCGCCATGCTCAAGCCATGTTCGCCCACAAAATCGGCCATCATGCAGTTTATGTCCAGCCGCAGCTTCATGCTGCGCTGCCATGCTTTGTCCATATATGCTTCCATGCCTGGTCCTCCTCATCTTTCTAATGATTGGTTAATTATAACACATATTCTGCCCCATGCTCATCATATTTTATGCCATGAAGGATAAACGCATTTTAATTATAATTATTGCATCAATAGCGCTGCTTATAGCGGCGCTGTCAGCAGCCAACGGCATACGGCGCGGCAGTCTGCGCGTGCAGACCGTGAACGCATATACAATGGAGCCTATAGCGGGCGCGTATGTCGTAGTCGCGGAATGCGAAGCATCTGCCTATACTGATTCGCTCGGCTTTGCATATTTGAATGATATTCCGCTGCTGCCCAATAAGCTTTTTGCCGATGCAATAGGCTGCGCATGGGGCGAAGCAAGCCTTTTTGCATATGCGGAGGGTTATTTGCCGTATGCGCTGCTTCATGCCGCGGTATACGACAATACGCTTAGGTTAGGTCCCACGCTTTATCTTTTCCCCGAAGGCGAAACCGGAGTCAACGTAACCACCATGATAGAATCCCCAAAGGAAGCCGATATGCAGAGGCTTATTGAGCTTTATAGGCCAAAATAACAGCAAAATTTAACATTTACGCGGCATTGATGCGTGGTATAATATCCGCATGGATAAAGCTAAGAGAAAAAGCCCCTACGCGGGCGAATGGAAACCGTTTTTCAAAAAGCTGCCGTGGCTGCTGCTTATTCCGGCCTTCTACGGTATAGGCATACTTGCCGCAAAATATCCGGACACTACGGAGAACGTATACAGCGCCCCGCTGTATCCTTACATCAGCCGCGCGCTTGGGTATATAACCTCGCTTGCGCGAGGCGTATCAATATCCGAATGCGTGGTGCTTGGGCTTATAGTGGCGGCGATAGTGCTCGTTATCGTGTTCATAGTCAAGCTTTTTTCCGGCAGGCTTCGCTTTGCGCAGCTGATGAGCTTCATTATGGGCGTATGCGTATTCGCGTCCTTTATGTTTGCGCTGTTCTATATTGACTGGGGCTTTAACTATATGCGGCCTTCGCTTTATAGGCGCATGAATCTTACGCTTGAGCAAAGGCCCGTGGAGGAGCTTGACGCGCTGTGCAGGCGGCTTGCAGCTTCCGCAAATGCGCTGAGGAGCGGCCTTAAGGAGGATGAAAACGGCGTATTCGCGCTTGAAAAGGACAGCGCTGCGGAATTCAGCAAAATACCCGCGGCATATAGGCTGCTCGGCGCGGACTATTCGATTTTTTCCGGCACGGTATACCCCGCAAAGGGAGTTAAAGCGTCCGTCGCCATGTCCTACGGCGGCATAGCGGGAATATACATACCGTATTTTGCCGAAGCGAACGTTAACATCAACCAGCCGGCGCTGCTTATAGCATCCTCCGCCGCGCATGAAACGGCGCATTATCTTGGCGTGGCGCGGGAGGATGAGGCCAATTTCGTAAGCTATCTTGCCTGCACCTATTCGCTTGATGCGTCCGTGCGCTATTCCGGCACAATGCTTGCGCTTATAAACTGCGCAAATCAGCTTTACGCAAGCGATGCGGAGCTTTACCGCCGGCTTGTAAGCGAATATTACAGCGAAGGCATGCTGCGCGACCTTAGGGATTACAACGCCTATTGGGACAGCTTCGAAGGCCCCATAGAGGAAGCCGTAGATAACATGAACGATAATTATTTGAAGTTCAACAAGCAGGAAAACGGCGTAAAAAGCTACGGCATGATGGTAGATCTGCTGCTTGCGTATTACGCGAAGGGTTCGGCTCAGTAGCCGAGCTCCATCATTTTTTCAAGCACGGTGGCGGCCATGGGAGCGGCTATTTTCCCTCCCCCGCCGCCGTTTTCTATTATCACCGTTATGGCGTATGGATGCGCCGCATCCGCAACAAAGCCCGTGAACCACGCATGCGGCTTAAATTTGCCGGAGGATGAAACCTCCGCCGTGCCGGTCTTTCCGCATACGCTCAGCCCGTCTACTGCGGCGTTTTTGCCCGTGCCGCCTGTAACAACGCCGCGCATGGCTTCCGCCAGAAACTCCGCCTCGTTGCCGCGGAACAGCTCCTTATATTCTTCGCTCGTCAGCCTTTTTTGTATATTACCCGCTTTATCGCTCACGCTCAGGCATATTTTCGGCTCCATTGCCACGCCTCCATTGGCTATTCCCGCGGTAAGCATGCATAGCTGTATGGGCGTAATTATGTCCTTATGCTGACCAACGCCGCTCCACGCAAGTTCAAAATCCGTAGTAGGCTTTTCCATGCTGCCGCAGTATGCCACAAGCTCGCTGAATGCGTATTCCCCGCCAATGCCGAGTGATTCGGCCGTTTTCGTCAGCCTGTCCGCCCCAATCTCCAGCGCTATGCACGCAAACGTATGGTTACAGGAATACTTCATTGCTTCGCTCAGCGTTATTTCGCCATGCACCTCGTCCTCAAAGTCCTTCAGCAGCGCATAACCTTCCTTAACATTGCCGTCCGAGTCCACCGCTTCCGCCAAGCTTACCTGCTTTCCGCTTGCCGCGTCAAAGGCAAGCGGTCCGTCACACACGAATACGCGGTTTTCGGCATCCGGCAAATATCTCAGCGCAGCCACCGCCGTTATAAGCTTAAACGTTGACCCCGGCGTATAGCGTCCCATTGTGGCGCGGTTGACCATCGCCCCATCTTCAAGCGGTTCATCGCCGGAAAGATACGCTTCCATCTTTTCAGGGTCAAACGCGGGAGCGCCGGTCATGCAAAGCACCTCTCCGGTTTTGTAATTCATAACAATCACCGCGCCCGCATGGGATTCAAGCAAGCCGTATGCATAGCGGTTCAGCTCCGCGTCTATCGTAAGGCGCACGTCATCCCCATGCCGCTTTTCATCGGAAAACAGATAGCTAAGCCTGTCTCCCGCCTTCTGCTCAAACCCAAGCAGATATTTTGAAAGCAGCGCCTGCGCGCCGAGCGTTTGATTGCTGCTATCCCCAACGGCATGGGCGCAGGAAAGCCTTATTTCGTCATTCGTGCTATAATGCCGCGCGCCGTCGGAATCGCTCTCGGCAAGCGTTACGCCGCGTCTGTCGCTTATGCTGCCGGCTATAACGGCGTTCTTTTGCTTGGTAACGCGGGTATTATACGGGCTTGCGAACCAATACGCCCCGTAAACATCAATAATATATACAAGATATACCGCAAGCAGCACGAACATGGCTATGAATACCGCAAGCATAGCCTTTATGCCGCCGTTTTTATTCCGCGTCATGTGTCGTCCTCCCCGCTTTCTCCTTCATCCTCGTCCGCCTCAAGCGCGCGTTCAAGCTCGCCCGCGCCTATGTCCGACGCGGCCTGTATTATTCCGTGGAGCATCATGAACGCTATAAGCGAACTCCCGCCGTAGCTTACAAACGGCATTGTTATGCCCGTAAGCGGGATTAGCTTTATCACCCCGCCTATTATTATAAATGCCTGCACGGCTATCAGCGCGCTTGCACCGAACGCGCAAAGGCTGACGAACCTGTTTTTAACGCTTAGCGCAGCCATGCAGCCGCGTATTACTATTATAAGATATATAGCAATTATTCCAATGCCGAAAACAATGCCGAATTCTTCGCATATCACGGCAAATATATAGTCCGTCCTGTACGCCGGTATAAGCTTTGGCGACCCAAGCCCCAGCCCCATGCCGAGCAGCCCGCCGGATGCTATTGCCATAAGCCCCTGCGCGATTTGATAGCCGCTTGTTGAATACGTTGCCCAAGGATCGCGCCAAACGGCAACGCGCCGCTTAACATGGTCAAATAAATAATAGCTTGCAACCGCGCCGACTCCGCACGCCGCCGCGCCAAGGAGCGTTGTGCCGAGCTTACACGTGGCGGCATAAAACATGAGCATATATACCATTGCCATAAGCATGGCCGCGCCAAGGTCCCGCTGAAGCACAAGCAGCGCGCATACGGCCACGGCAAACAGCGTAGGCGCTATCAGCTCCCGCAAGCTTGTCCGCTCGCTCATCGCCCCCGCGAGCACTATTATCATTGCTATCTTAACAAATTCCGAAGGCTGGAACAGTATCCCGCCAATGCTTATCCAGTTCACCGCGCCGCCCGATTCCTTACCCACGAACATAAGCGCGCCAAGTATACCAAGACTTATTATTGCCGCCGGTATTCTAAGATACATCAGCACTATCGGCTTTTTCATAAGCATAAGCATGATAACCATTGCCGCAAGCCCAAAGCAGGAGAATATAAGCTGCCTGAGCGCCGTATCCGCATTAAGCCTATATTGCATAACAAGGCCTATGCCCATAAGGAAGCCCACAAGCACGCCCGTAAGCCTGTCCCCATTTGGCAAAATGAAGCACAGCAGTATGTGCTGAACCATTATAAGCAGCATTGTAAGCGCCATGAACAAAAGCGCGCGCGCATCAAACTTCTCTTTTGAGAAGGATAGCAATATAAATGCCGCCATAACGAATATAAGCACGGCCAGCAGCACCTTTGCCGCGCCGACGCGCCTAAATTTGAGCATTGCCGTCCTCCTCGCCACCAACACCTATACACACGAACTCCGCGTCCATTATGCGCACCCTGTCGCCGGGTTCAAGCTCAACCGTGCGGCTGTGCTGCTGCGTTTCGTTTATCGAAAAGAATCTTTTGCGCTTCACGCTTATGCACACCGTTCCCTTGTGGTCAAACAGCCTTGCATGCGCGCGGGAAAGGCCGCAGGAGCCTATAACAATATCGTCGTTATCGCCGCTGCCTATCGTACATTCGCCGTTTATATAAAACCGCCTGCCCATCATTTCATTGGGCTCGATTATCTTTATGCAGCGTATGTTTGTGCGTGCAATGCGCTTTGCGCGGCGCATCATTCGCCCTTCCCTTGCGCTCAGCACAGCGGACGCCGCTATTATGAACAGCATTATAAGCACAAAAAGATACCGCGCCAGCGAAGCAAGCATATCATAAGCCGTTTCCATTTGCGCGGTACCTCCGTTTGAATCGTTATTCTGTTTTATTCTATCACAGTTTTGGCTTTTTTGCTCCTGTGATTATTTTGCGGCCTTCTTAGCAGGCAGCAGCCTTACCGCATTGAGCACGCATATCAGCGCCGCGCCAACGTCCGCAAATACCGCCATCCACATCTCCGCGTGACCGGTTATGCCAAGTATCATCACTATAAGCTTTATTGCAAGCGCAAACACAACATTTTCCTTTGCAATAAGCATTGTGTGCTTTGATACGTCTATAGCCTTGGGCAGGGCGGTAAGTTCATCGCCCATTATTACCATGTCCGCCGCCTCAACCGCTGCATCGATGCCGCCGGCGCCCATTGCACAGCCCACGTCAGCACCCGAAAGCACCACGGAATCGTTTATACCGTCCCCCACGAAGGCAACGGGGCCATGCTCCGCGCGTATCTTTTTAAGGGTATCCAGCTTATCGCCCGGCATGAGCGAAGCATGCACGTTTTCTATGCCAACTTCCTTTGCCACAGCAGCGGCGCTCGCCTGATTGTCGCCTGTGAGCAGTTCAACGTCCAGTCCATGCTTCTTCATCATGGCAACCGCTTCCTTGCTCTGCGGCTTTATGGTATCGTCTATCACTATGCAGCCGGCGTATTTGCCGTCCACCGCAACATATACGGTGGTGCCGCGCTCGGCATGCTCACGATAGCTTATGTTCTCCTTCTTCATATGCTTGCTGTTGCCCGCAAGCACGGTTTTGCCGTTCACGCTGCCCTTTACGCCGCAGCCCGCAACTTCCTCCATGCTGTCGGCAGCATATGCGCCGTTTGCAGCGGAAACTATCGCGTGGGCTATGGGGTGCGTGCTCTTCGCCTCAAGCGCAGCGGCAAGCTCGATAAGTTCTGCTTCTTCAAAGCCGTCCTCGCAGTCCGCCTTGGTAACAACGAAGTTGCCGCGGGTGATGGTGCCGGTCTTGTCAATGGCAACGGCCTTCACTCCGCACAGCATTTCCATAACGTTGGCAGCCTTGAGCATAACGCCGTTTGATGATTGCCTTGCAAGGCCCGCGAAGAACGTTAGCGGAACGCTGAGCACCAGCGCGCAGGGGCAGGAAATAACCAGCAGGAGCAGACCGCGGTGTATCCATTCCTTCCATTCGCCAAGGCCCATAAGCGGGGGTATTACAGCCACAAGCAGCGTAAGCACCATTACTGCGGGGGTGTATATGCGGGCGAAGCGGGTTATGAAATTCTCCATGCGGGGCTTAGATTCGGATGCTTCCTCAACGGCGCGTATTATCCTGCTGGCGGTGGATTCGCCCGCTTCACGCAGGGCAACGGCAACTATGCGGCCGGACTTGTTTATGCCGCCGGAAACAAGCTCATCGCCCGCCGCAACGTGCACTGGAACGGATTCGCCGGTTATTGCGGAAAGGTCAACAAAGCTTTCGCCCTCAACAACCGTACCGTCAAGCGGTATCCTGTCGCCCGGCAGTATTTCGTATCTGTCGCCCGCCTTGGCCTCGTCCGCATGCTTAACAACAAACTCCCTGTTTTCTTCAAGCCTTACAGTATCGGGCCTAAGGTCAAGCACTTCTTTGATGGAACTCTGTGAACGGCCCACGGCTATGCCCTGCAGCAGCTCGCCTATCCTGTAAAGCAGCATTACCATTACGCCTTCGCCGTAATCGCCAAGCGCTATTGCGCCAATAGTGGCAACGCTCATAAGCACGTTTTCATCAACTATGTTGCCGCGAAGCAGTCCCTTGAGCGCATTCCAAAGTATTTCCCCGCCAACTATCAAATATGCCGCCAGCAGCACTATCGTCTTTGCTATTCCTTCTAAGAACAATACGCCCACAAGCGTAAGCACGGCGCTTGTAACAATAAATATTATGTCCTTCTTTATATCGTCCGTGCTGTGCGCATGGTCGTGCCCGCAGCCGCATCCGCAGCCACAGCTATGATCATGGCAGCAATCGTGATGATGATGCTCATGGTTGTGGTGATGCTCGTGCTCATGTTCATGGTCGTGACCACAGCAACAGTCATGCTCATGCTCGTGTTCATGTTCATGTTCGTGGCCATGGCCGCAGCAGCAGCCGTGTTCATGTTCATGCTCGTGTTCGCACTTTACGTCCTTACTCATCCTTTCCTTCCTCCTTCATTAAATCCTTTACTATTGAGCGGGCCAATGTTCCCGCCTGAGTATCAGTTATGTAATAGATAACGCGCTTGCCGCTCTTTTTGTATTTCACTACGCCGCTCTGCCTGAGCAATCTAAGGTGATGTGAAATGGAGGGCTGGCTCATTTTAAGCATATCCGCCAATTCGCATACGCACATTTCCTCAATGGCCAATATGCACAGAAGCCTTATCCTTGTGGAGCTTGAAAGCTGGGTAAACAATTCCGATGCGTCAAGCGCCGTATCCTCATCGGGTATCATGCTGAGTATTTTTGCTTCATGTACCGGGTCAACATGTTCCGTGGTACAAACAAGGCTTTTTGTTTCGCTGTCCATCGCGTTCTCCTTTCGTCTTTTATATCCCACTCGAAAGGTGTTATATAAAAGTATGTTTATATGATAATACCGTTATAGGCCGTTGTCAACAGTCAAAAGCAAATATATAAACACATGTTTATATATTAGTCGTTCCTAATTTTGTGCATAAAAAAGAGAGGTATCAATGCCCTCTCATAGTGTTTCAAAAAAAGCTTATTTCTCAGCGTTTTCGCGTTCAATAGCTATGTTATATCCCTTCGCGCCGTATAGCAGGCAGCGGTTCACGCGCGATATGGTCGCGCTGGATGCGCCGGTTTTTTCGGCAACGGCAATATATGTATCGCCCTTTTTGAGCATTCGCGCCACCTCGTAGCGCTGCGCCATGGCCTGCAGCTCATTTATAGTGCAAAGATCTTCAAAGAAGCGATAGCATTCTTCTTCGTTTTCAAGCCGCGCCACCGCCGCGAACAGCTTATCCATCGCCTCGCTCTTAATCTTGCTTTCGTACATCTTCGGCCCCTCCGGCAACAGAATATCATACATCCATATTATATCATGCCTTGCCGCCCGTCAAGAATTTTTCAAGCTCTTTTGATGTGCTTTTGCCAAACATATATTCGCCCGTGCCTATTTCCGCTATCCTGCCGCCGTATAGGAACGCTATTCTGTCCGCCGCGCTTTTGGCAAAGGCCATCTCGTGAGTAACAATCATCATGCTTATGCCGTCGCTTTTAAGCGAGCGTATTATGTTCAGCACGTCCAGCGTGCTTTGCGGATCGAGCGCGCTTGTAGGCTCATCAAAAAGCAGTATTTCCGGATGCATGCACAGCGCCCTTGCTATGCATACGCGCTGCTTTTCGCCGCCGCTTAGCTGATACGGCATGGCGTCCTCCCTTCCCGCAAGGCCGACGCGCGCAAGCAATGCGCTGCCCTCCTGCCGCACCTCGTTAGCATCCCTGTGCTGCACAACCGCAGGCGCATCGCATATGTTTTGAATAACGCTCCTGTGCGGAAACAGTTCAAAGCTTTGGAACACCATACCAAGCCGCGCCCTGCACGCCGCCAGTTCCGCCTTACCCGCATAGTGCCCGTCCTTGCAGGCATACAGCCCATCGTATTCCACCGCGCCGCTGTCCGCGCGCTCAAGCAGAGCGCAAATGCGCAGCAGCGTGGATTTGCCCTCTCCCGATGGGCCGATAAGTGCAAGCGTTTCGCCGCGTTCAAGGCTTAACGATACGGAATCGAGCACCTTGCGGCTGCCGAAGCTTTTGCTAACGTTTTCTATGTTTAATATTCCCATTGCGTCACCTGTAATAATCCAGCCGCTTTTCGGCCCGCCCCATAATAAACGCCACTATCGCGTTAAACACATAATAGAACACCGCCGCGGCTATCAGCGGCGCCATGCTGCGCTGCGCGCTGGATATTTGCTTTGCAAGGGTGAACATTTCCATCACGCCTATCGCAAACGCCAGCGATGTATCCTTTATAAGCGTTATAAACTCGTTTGCCATAGGCGGGAGTATATGCTTTATCACCTGCGGCAGCACTATGCGGAAAAACGCCTGCGCATTGGTATAGCCCAGCACGGCCGCGGCCTCGCGCTGTCCCTTAGGCACGGCAGCTATACCCGCGCGGTATATTTCCGCAAAATATGCTGCATAGTTCAGCACGAATGCTATTATAACGGCATAGAACCTGTATCCGTCGCTTATCCTTATTCTGAAAAGATACCACGGCCCGAAATACACCGCAATAAGCTGCAGCATAAGCGGCGTGCCGCGCATAAACGATATATACGCGCCCGTGAGCAGGCGCGCTATTTTGCTCCTTCCCCCGCGGGCAAGCGCAAGGGGCAGCGCGAGCGGCACCGCCCCTATAAGCGTAAGCGCGTATATAAGCACGCTTGTCAGCATTCCTTGCCCAAGTTGGGCTATCATATCCTGTATGCTCATTCGCCCAGTATGCAAACGTTGTAGCCGAACCAGTTTTCGCTTATTTTGGCAAACGTGCCGTCCGCCGCCATCTTATCAAGTTCAGCCTGAACCTTGTCCCTCAGTTCGGTATTGCCAAGATAAAAGCCTATCGCGTACTGTTCGGACTGTATGGCCTCGTCAAGTATGGTATACTCGCTTTCCTTGCCCTGAATCTGGTATTTTGCAACGCCTATGTCCATCGCTATCGCGTCCGCCGCGCCGCTTTCAAGCTCCATAAACGCCGTGTTGTAATCCTGGAGCTGCATAAGCTGCTTAAACGATGCAAGCAGTTCTGCGTTTTCTTCGCCCTCAAGCGCCTTCAGCGCGCTGCTTTCCTTTTGCACGGCAACGGTTTTGCCCGCAAGGCCCGCCTTATCGATTATGCCGCTGTCGCTCTTCACAATAAATACCTGCGAATTATCCATATACGCATCGGACCATGTATAAAGCTCCTCGCGCCCGTTCATTGTGAAGCCGTTCCATATGCAGTCTATCGCGCCGCTTTCAAGTTCAAAATCCTTCGAATCCCAGTTTATGGGAACAAGCTGCAATCCCCATCCGAGCCGCGAACAAAGCTCCTTGGCCATGTCTATATCAAATCCGGCATATTCGCCATTTTCGTCAAGATAGCCGTAAGGCGGGAACTCAGCGTCAAAGCCAAGCTTCAGCGTAAAATCAGCTTCGGTATTCGCTGTCTCCGCGGGTGCCGTGGCATCGGCGCCGGCAGTTGGCACGGGCACGGATGCATCATTCGCGCAGCCGAAAAGCAGCGCGAGCATCGCCGCCGCAAGCACGGCGCAAAGCGTTCTTTTAATGGTAGTCATGTTGTTTATCCTCCACAAAAATGTAATACTGTTTCAGGCGCCTTTTGGCGCTTCTGTATAGTAACACATCAGTGCGATAAAGTAAAGAAGTTTTTGAAATAATTTTTGCCCCGCTCATTGGCGGGACACTCGGTCAATTTTTCTGGTAAGAATGGGCTATATATTTGTTATTCCATGTATCATCGCGGCAATCGTTATATAAATCGTCCGCTATTTCAAATATAACATCCTTCAGTTCAAGCTTATCCGTATATTTTTGCGGTATTTTGCCAAGGCCGAGATATGCGCCCAGTATGTTCCCGGTGATCGCTCCGGTAGAGTCGCTGTCGCCTTTGTGATTTACGGCGGCAATTATCGCCCGGTCAAAATTGTGCGAATGCTTCAGCGCGCAGTAAAGTGCAATGGCAAGCGCCTCATCACCTACCCAGCCTTCGCCCAAGGCGTGTATAGCCTCATTGTCATCCACATCCGCCTGTGACAACTCGATGGCCCTGTCTATCAGTTCCAGCAACTCTCCTATATGCTCCGCATTCGCAAACTGCCTGCTTATGGCCCGCCGCATATCGAGCACAGCGTCAAGCAAAGCCATCCCGTCGTTATGCGCGGCAAGACTTATAACATGCACCAGCGCCGCAGCCGGAATATAGCCCAGCTCATGCCCGTGCGTCAGCGCGACAGCTTCCGCGCCAATGCGGTCTATATCGTCCGAAGGCATGCTGCCCTCTTCAAAATAAAGCCCTATCGGCGCCACGCGCATCACGCCGCCGCAGCCCTTGCTGTCATTTATCGGTTCCGCCATGGTGCCGCATTTTTTCGCCGAAAGCGCGGACATGCACGTTACTCCCGGCGCACGGCGGCTGAAAAGCCGCTGCTCGTTCATAAGCCACGAACAGCATTTTTCTGCATCCACAGGATAGCTTTCCCTCTGCGTTTTGAGCCAATCCTTATAGCACAGTTCAATGCAGCCCGCAAAGTTTTCCGTCATTGCATGCGCCGCCGCATACAGCAGCCCGTTCGCCGTAAATAGGCTCATCTGCGTATCGTCCGATATCTGTGCAACGCCATTCGTAAGCTCATATTCCGTAATGCCGCTTTCGCCGTAGCGGCTGAATATCATTCCTTCGGAAAGGAATTCAACTGTGTACCCCAGCGCATCGCCTGCCGCGCCGCCTATAAGGCATCCCCTGTATTTATCAATGCTCTTCATACTTTATATAAACCGCTGCATAAAAGCTTCGAAAGTATCGTCGTTTTCCTCCGCCCAGTATCGGCTGCAATCCGTGCTGCGGAAAAGCAGACGCTTGTTTATAAGCTCACGCCTGAGCGTAGCCTGATCGCCAAACGTGTGCAGCGAGTTTATAAGTGAATTTATCTCCGGCTCGCTGTATTCGCGGTCCATATCTATCTTATCAGCCAGATACCACAGCGCCATAAGCTTTTTCTTATACTTTGCCGGATAGCTCGTAAGCTGCCCTTTATCATTTATAAATGGTTTCAGCTCCCTTAGCTGTGTATTCATCATGTTTTCGTCAATGTGCTGCATTGTGCGCTCCTTTCTATATTCCGTATTCGATAAGCCAGCGCGCGGTTTCTTCATTTACGCCCTCATATGCCAGCGCGTAATGCTTATAATATCCGTTAGTTATTTTCTTTAGCTGTATTTATAGATGCTATAAGCATTCGGCGAATCGAGCCGCAATCATTATATATGTCAGTTGCCTCTTCGCGGCCAATAATATCAGCTTTTACAAAAAGCTCAAGCCAATACTCTGTTTCATAACATTCTTTTAACGCTATTTGCAGTTTAGCTATAAAATCCGCTTTGCCATGGGCGTAGTTTGCCTCTCTTATGTTCGCTCCAATACTTGTCGCGGCTCTCTCCATTTGGTTTACAAGAGAATAATGCCCTTTTATGCTCTCACACAGTTTTATAATCCTGACCGCAAAATCAGTAGAGCGTATTCTAAGTTTTGAAGCTGCCATAAAATACCCCTTTCTCCTATATACTTTATAACATAATGAACAGCATATTAAAAGTGAAATATTCTTCGAATGTGAAATAATGCCCTACCGGGCATTGTGAAATTTGATGTTTCCCATCAAGTGAAATGAAATAAATCCCCACGCGCCGCAGCGCATTTCACATGGCGAAGCCATATTTCACATGCTTCAGCATATTTCACAAATCCGCAAGGATTTATTTCACTGAAAAAGCAGTCCAAAGGACTGCTTTTTCTGGAGCGGGTAAAGGGACTCGAACCCTCTATCTCAGCTTGGAAGGCTAATGTGTTACCATTACACTATACCCGCATGATATTCTGTTTTTGGTGCGGGCGAAGAGATTTGAACTCATACGCCTGTGCGGCACTGGAACCTAAATCCAGCGCGTCTGCCAATTCCGCCACGCCCGCAATTTGCGCCGCAAATGCAAAAATGGTGACCCGTCGGAGATTCGAACTCCGGACACCTTGATTAAAAGTCAAGTGCTCTACCGACTGAGCTAACGGGTCATACTTGGCTGGGGTGGCAGGATTCGAACCTGCGTATACCGGAATCAAAATCCGGGGCCTTAGCCGCTTGGCGACACCCCAATCCTGCGCAAAAAACGCCTTGGGGAAGTAAATGGGGTGGGTAGTGGGACTCGAACCCACGACCTCCAGAGCCACAATCTGGCATTCTAACCAACTGAACTATACCCACCATATACTTGGCGCGCCCGCAGGGATTCGAACCCTGGACCTACGGCTTAGAAGGCCGTTGCTCTATCCAGCTGAGCTACAGGCGCTCACGCAACCCTTAGGCGCTGTATCGTATCGGCGTCGCCGGAAACGGCTTTCCGCTCTCTGCCGACATTTATGCATTTTATCAGAAAGCTCGCTTCCTGTCAATGCCGTATTTGTCATATCATACAGATTGTTCAAAAATAATTTTGCTCAATCGCTTATATTTACGTCCAGCCCAAACTCCTCCGGCAAAAATCTCGGGCACACGTTTTCGGATGTGCAAATAACGCTCGCTGCAAGGCGCGTGCCTATTTCGCAGGCTTCCGCTATGTTCTTCCCGTATGTAAGCCCTATTACCGTGCCGGAGAAGAACGCGTCCCCCGCGCCGGTAGTATCCTTAACGTCAACATGCTTCGCCGGGCAAACGCCGCTTTCGCCATCCATCGTGGCGTATACAGCGCCCTGCTCGCCCATTGTTACAACCATGCGCGGTATCTGCGCCGCCTTTATGCGGCGGGATAGTATATCCGCCATTTCAGCCGGAGTCTTATCATCATAATCGTCGCTGAAAAGAATGCCAGCCTCCTGCTGATTGCATACGAAGCACTGCGTGGAGCGCAAAAAGTCGCGCCGTTCAAACGCTATGCGCATATTGGACACAACGGCGTAAACGGGCTTATTGTGCTTTTCCGCCAGTGCGAAAACCAGCTTAACGATATCCTTATCTATATCTATTTCAATTGCTATACTGTCCGCTTTTTCAAATATTTCATCGCCATGCTGCGCCAATATGTCGTATATCGGATGCAGATCTGGCCGTTTTGATATTGCCGCCACCACGTCGCCGTTGTTGCCGAAAACTGCCAGCCATGTGCCCATTCCGTCCGGCGTAACGCGTATGTAATCCGTGTTCACCTTGTGCGCATTCAGCTTTTTTATAACGTCCGCGCCAACGCCCGTGTCGTCCACAAGGCTTATAAACGTCGGTCTCAGTTCAACGTTTGCAATATCCTCTGCTATGTTTCGGCTCACGCCGCCATGCACCTGCTCCACCCTGCCCGCGTTCCTGCCGCCGGGAATATACACCTCAGAAGGATAGCCCTTTATATCAACAAATATTGCGCCTATAACAACAATGCCCATCGCCGTTTCCTCCGCATTCACCGAAAAGTTCCCATAATTATACCATGTATTGCAATAATATGAAATGTATGCGCTAAAATGATATGAACCAAAAGGGAGAGAAGTTCGACCTGCGAGATGGTAAAATGAATTCACCACAAACCATCAGCCATCAGGAGGGGAACTTCTCATGAACAGGATAACACAGGAAGCAAAGAAAAGGCAAGGCGTAGTAAAGCTGGCCAACAGGAAAGGGAAAAGCTTTGCGAGCAGGGTATATGGGGTGAGCTTGTCAAGCGTGAAGCGGTGGTGCAAACGATATGACGGGAGCTGGCAGTCATTGGCAGAACGGTCACATCGGCCGCTAAGCCACCCAAGGAGGCACAGCGCGGCGGAGGAGGAGATAATAAGAGTGGCATACAGGGAGAAGTTTTATCGATACGGGTGGGACGGGACATATGCGGAAGCTATCAAGTACGGGTACGGACGGAGTTTGAGCGGGATGGTATATGCGGCCAGGCGCATGGGGATCTGTATGGCCGACAGTAAAGCGAAGCCCCCAGGAAACATGACAGGAGGTATCCGGAGCTGTTACGGCCGGGAGAAAAGGTGCAGATCGATGTGAAGGAAGTGCCGTATAGCTGCTTAAAAGGGGCAGTGAAGCAAGACGGTAAGCGGCTGTATCAATGGACGGCGATAGATGAGTTCAGCCGGTATAGGTTCGTGTATGGGTTTGAAGAGCATACGCCGGAGAACTCGGTCAAGTTTTTGAAGCTGTTGGAGGCCGCGTTCCCGTTTAAGATAGAGGCGGTTCAAACGGATAACGGGACGGAATTCACCTATAGGTACATCAGTGAAGAAAAGGAGTGCCCGTTTGAAACAGCATTACGTGAAGCGGGGATAGAGCACAGACTGATTCCGCCACGAACGCCGTGGCACAACGGGAAGGTGGAGCGGAGCCACCGCAACGACCAGCGATATTTCTATGATTGGGAGCGGTTTGGAGACGTTGATGAGTTGAATCACAAGCTCAGAGAGCATCTCGAATGGAGCAATAGAAAGCCCATGAGGACGCTTGGCGGGAAAAGCCCCATGCAAAGGCTGCATGAAGCATTGGCGGTATGAGGGGCAACGATGTAGGCCGACCCCTTTGCCTTCGCCCTACGGGCTCCGACACCAGTGCCGGCCCACATCGTTTTGCCGTGCTCGGTAGTTGCTTTGAATCTTAATGGTTCATATCAGTTGACGATGTAGATACCATGTATTGCAATAATATGAAAGTTCTTGCCTGCGCGGCGCAACGCTGATATAATACCGCGTTGGCGGCATGCCGCACATATGCAGCGTTACAGGGAGCGTATCCTATGAAAAAGCTTAGTACCACGCAGTTGGCAATGTCTTACACCGGCATATTCCTTGGCGCCGGTTTCGTATCCGGTCAGGAGCTTTGGCAGTTTTTCGCCTGCTTCGGCCCCGTCGGGCTTATTGGCTTCATAGGCACGGCTGCGCTGTTTTTCTATGTAAACTATGCTAACCTGAGGCTTATACAATTGACCGGTCAGGAGGACATGGGCCGCCTTATGACATGTGGCGATCATCCGAAGCTGCGCGCCGCAGTAAGCGCCATGCAAAACCTGCTGCTGGTCGGCGTATGCATAATCATGATAGCCGGCGCATCCACGCTTATCCATCAGCTTTTGCCCATACCCGCATGGTTGGGCGGGCTTATTTTCACTGTTATAGTCGCAGCGGTGGCCCTGCTCGGCATGCAGGGGTTGGTTGCTGTGTTTTCGCTGCTTGTTCCCGTTACCACGGTAATGGCCGTGCTGCTTGCCGCATGGGTGCTTATAAAAAACGGCTTCAGCTTTGCGCCTGCAAACGGCAGCGTATCCGCATTGATGCCGAACTGGATAATAGGCTTCGTTACCTATGCGGCATATAATCTTTTCGGGACAATATCCATACTTGTGCCCACGGCAAAGCTTATGGATGGCAAAAAAACCGTCCGCCGCGGCCTTAGCATGGGCAGCGTGCTTCTTATAGTACTTGCATGGAGCATGATAGCCGCAATTTCTGTTCTCCCCTCCTCCGGGCAAAACGAGCTGCCTATGTCCGCCCTTGCAAGCGGACTTCACCCCACGCTCAGCGTGGCATACAGTTTATTGATGGGCTTTGGCATGTTCGGTGCGTGCCTTTCGTCCATATGCGCCGTTGTCAGCCAAACCGAGCTGCATTTTGCCGGCATAAACAAACACGGAAAGCTTTTCACTACCGCGCTGCTGCTTGTGTCCTTCGCGCTCAGTCTGCTTGGTTTCGGCAATCTTATAGGCATAATTTATCCTGTTTTCGGCTATGCAAGCATACCGTTCCTCATTTGCCTTGTGCTCAATTACCATAAAGTAAAAAAGACCGGCACGCTGTGATTCAGCGTACCGGCACCGCCCCTTTCCGGGGCTTTTTTAATACTGTTTTAGTTTATCCACCGTTGTGGATATAACATAGCGCTCTTTTATGCTTTTAAGCTGCTGCATATGCTCCCGCGCAAGGTGCGCCTGCTGCAATGCTTCGCTTGCCCAGCGCTCTATCAATATCAGCTCATCCTCATCCGTTGCGCTCATTGCGTATTTATACGCCATGCAGCCTTCTTCCTGCAATATTTTATCCAGTATGCCCTGCGCCGCCACGTCGCGCACAAAGCTGCCGCGCTTGCCGTCCTTGCAGCGGTAAGTTACTATCAGCGTGATTTCGTCCATGTTAGGCCGCTCCTTCCTGTTTTATGGTGCTATTTTACACCATTTGCTCCATTTCCGCAGCCCTTTTCTTCTGCTCGGCATAATATTGCGCCTGTGCATACCAAAGTTCGTGGTATTTGCCGCCTTCGTCGGCAAGCAATTCTTCATGCGTGCCGAACTGTATCATCCTCCCGCCGTCGAATACGGCGATCTCGTCGCAGAATTTGCAGCTTGACAGCCTGTGGCTTATGTATATCGCCGTTTTATCGCCGGCAATATCGTTGAACTTTTCGTATATCTCCGCCTCCGCTACCGGATCAAGCGCAGCCGTGGGTTCATCAAGCACTATGAACGGCGCGTCCTTATACAGCGCCCTCGCTATGGCTATTTTCTGCTCCTCCCCGCCGGACACTTCCACGCCGTCCTTATCAAGCTGCTTATACAAATATGTATCAAGCCCCTTTTCAAGCGTTTTCAGCCTTTCCCCGAAGCCCGCCTTTATAAGGCAGTCCGTAACGCGCTTTTCATCATATGTACTGCTTGTTGCAACGTTTTGGCCAAGCGACAGGGCAAAAAGCTTAAAGTCCTGGAACACTACCGAGAATATGTCCATGTATTCATCGTAGCGGTATTTGCGAATATCTATGCCGTTTAGCAGTATTTCGCCCTCCGTCGGGTCGTATAGGCGGCACAGCAGCTTTATGAACGTTGTTTTGCCGCTGCCGTTCATGCCCACAACCGCAAGGCGGCTGCCCACGCGGAACTTTATGTTCATATTTTTGAGCGCATAGGCATCGCTGCCCGGATATTTGAAGGACACGTTGCGGAATTCCACGCTGTATTTCCTGTCGCTGCGCTTCTCCGTAGTAAGGCTGCCCTTATACATCACATTTGGTGTATCCAGCAATTTGCGTATCAGTTCAACGAAACGCGCGTTCACCTGCACCTGTCCCATTTGTTCTACCAGCTGGTTAAGCCCGCCGAACAGCGCCGTTATTGCGCCGATGTACTGCGTAACCTCGCCAAGGCCGAACGCCCCGCCGTAGGCTTTAAGGCACACGAACAGATATACCGCGCCGTTGAGCAGCACCGCAATGCATGCGGAAAGCGTATAAAACGCGCCCATCTTGCCTTTTGCATCCCTGGCAAGGCCGGACCTTACGCCGAACGTATTGCTCCTTTCCAAATACTTGCCGCACACGTTTTGCTGCTGGTCATACATGCGCATATCCTCCGCGCGCTGCGGTTTCCTTGCGGTGAAGCCGAAAAAGCTGAATATGCGGTTGCCAAGTGTTGCCCTCGGCGCGTAATCGCTCCAGAATCTATCCGCCCTATTGTAGCATGCCGGCGCCGCCACAGCCGCGCCTATCAGCAGCGCAAGCATTATTGCCGTGGCAATGGGACTGTTAAGGAACATTATTCCCTTTGAATCGTCAGGAATTTTACTTGCGAACAGGCTTACCGTAAGCACAACGCCGCCCATTATTTTGAAGCCGGCTTCAACGAACACCTGAAACGCCTCAAACGCACGCGGCATACCGAGATCGGAATAGCCTTCGTTCTGGTCAATCTGCGATTTAAGATCGAACACATGCTGGCTGTCTATATCCACAAAATCCATGCCGAGCATTTTCTTTATGAACACATTGCGCATGCGGTCGTAAGTCATGCTGTCCTCCGCGTTTGCCCAGCGCAATACAATAGCCTTCAGCAGCATAAGCACCGCGGTGCTTACCAATATAAGCACAACGTAGTGCGTAAGCGTCTGTATGCTCCGCCCGCCGGAAAGCTCGGCAACAAGCCGCGCGGAGAACCATATTGTAACATACGGCGTAACGGCGTTAAGCAGCCCATTGAGGAACATGGATATATACCAGCCCGGCATTTCCTTATAGCTCAGCTTCCATGCCCATATGTTCAGCTTCCATGCCTGAACGAATGATTTTTCCTTAGTTTTCGCTTCCATCTTCGCGCCCTCCTTCCCGATAATACTTGCTTTGCACGGCAAACAGCTTGGCGTATTCCCCGCCGCGGCGCATAAGCTCATCATGTGTGCCCGCCTCGCTTATGCAGCCATCCTTCAGCATTATTATCCTGTCGCAGAATCTTGTTGATGCAAGGCGGTGCGATATGAAAAGCGATGTTCTGCCCTGCGTCATGCTGCTGTATTTTTGATATATGTCGTTTTCGGCAATCGGATCCAGCGCGGCCGTGGGTTCATCCAGCGCTATTATCGGCCCGTCCTTGTACAGCGCCCGCGCAAGCATTAGCCGCTGCGTTTCTCCGCCGGAAAGCTCCACCCCGTCCTCGTATACGCTGCGGCCAAAGTGGGTATACATGCCCTTCGGCAATGACCTTATCTTTTCCGTAAGGCCGGCCTTTTCGGCGCAGTCCCACGCGCGCCGCTCATCTATGCCGTCTATCCTTTGGGCAATGTTTTCTATTATGCTTGATTCAAGCAGCGAGAACCGCTGGAACACCGCAGAAAACAGCGCGTAGTAATCCCGCCGGTTAAGCGTCCTTACATCTTTTCCGTTGAACAGCACCCTGCCCTCCGTTGGGTCAAGGAAGCCGCATATAAGCTTTACAAGCGTTGTTTTGCCCGCGCCGTTAAGGCCTACTATTGCCAGCTTTTCGCCCGCGTGAATGGTCAAATCAAGGCCCCTTATGGTATCCTTCTCAGCCCCTATGTAGCGATAGCGCACGTTTTCAAGCCGTATTTCGCAGGGCATATCGCTGCGCTTTTCAATGCGCTCCCCGCTTTCAAGGTTAAAAGGCTCCTCCCATTCAAGGTATTCGCGCAGTTCCGAAAGGTCAAGGCTTTGCTTATGCAGCGTGCCGAATTTATCCAGTATGCCCGTTACCCATTGGGTAAAGCCGCTTACCGCGCCGAAATAAAGCAGGAACTGCGCCGCGCCAAGGCCATGCTCAAGCGTGTACCATATAAGGTAGGCATAGGCCGCGCCGTTGCGCAGGAACGTGAGTGCAATGTCTATCACGTTGCCCCACAGTTCCGCCTTTTCCCGCCTTATTACAAACGCATGCAGCATGTTAAGCGTTTTGGCATAAAGTTCTTCTATCCAGTTGGCAAGGCCAAACATTCTTATGTCCTTGGCGTAGCTGCGTCCGGTTGCAACATCCCTGATATAGGTCAGCTTTTCGTTGTACTCCATGCGCTCCTTGCGGTGCCGGTAGCCCCATTCGTTTATGTGCTTTGATGCAAGGTAGCTCACCGCCGCCGTTGCCGCAACAAGCAGCACAAGCCACGCGTCAAGTTCAAGCAGCAGAAGTATATATACCGCGAAGCCTATAACGTTGGTCAATATGTTCGTCCATGTGCGCCATATGGCCTCGGCAGCCGCATCATTGTTGCTCACGGTCCTGTATGCGTTGTTCATCTGCTCAATAAAGCGCGTATCGAGCGTATTTGGGTATGATGTTGTAGCCACCTTGAGCGAGATGCGGTTTATTATTGTGGTTCGCGTTTCTATGCGACCGAATATGGTGTTGTTCTTTATGTATGCCTGGGCCGCGCGCAGCAAGAGCAGCGCGCCTATATATGCCGCTATCGTGGCTATAAGCTCGCCTGCGGCCGCGGCGGATTCCACCTTGCCGAGTATTGCGGGCGTAATAAGCAGCTCCGCCACGGTACCTGCCGCGCTTACCACCGCAAGCGCAATGCACAGGAATATGACCGGCTTGTGTATTTCCCATGCAGTCTGCACCATATACCATGTGTTCTGCCACATATTGTATTTGGGTTTGGTTTTCTTTTTTTCTGTCGCTTCCATTGCAGCTGCAGCACCCCTTCCGTTTTCATCTTGGCTGTATGATAGCATAAATGCGCCATGTGCGGCGCATTTGGGGGACGAATCGTTAAAATCGGGTGACGAATTGCATTTTTCACTCCTGCGGAATGAGTATTTCGGTGGTAAAGGCGCCGTCCTCACTGTTCCGGCTCAGGTACCCGCCAAGGCGTTCAACAATCGTATCCACCCTTACAAGGCCGAAGCCGTGGCCTTCTCCCTTTGTTGTGGCAAAGCGCGCGCCTATCTTTTTCTGCTTGCCTACGGCCGTAAAGTTGGTGAAGGATATATAAAGCTGAGTATTCTTCATGTCCATATATACGCGGATAAGCCTGTCCTTTTCGTCAAGTGGAAGGCTTGCCTCTATCGCGTTGTCAAATAAATTGCCTATTATACAGCACAAATCAAGCTCGCTCATTTTAAGCTTAACGGGAATATGCGCGTCTATTTCCACGGTTATGCCCTTGGCCTTGGCAAGGGATACCTTGCTGTTTATTATAGCATCCGCCATCGGATTGCCGGTTTTTATGGCCAAATCAACCGTATTCAAATCGGTGTCCAGCATATTCAGATAATCGTTTATGCCGTTCATGTCGCCCTTTGCCGCAAGCGCCTTCAGCATTTGTATATGGTTGCGGTAATCGTGCCGCCAGCCGCGCATTTGGCGATACATATTGTCCACCTCTTTATAATGCGTGTCTATCAGCTCCCGCTGATACGCGGCTATGCGCTTATCTATTTGCCTTGATATGAACTTCATGCCGTTCACCTCATGTATTCTGGATTATTGCGCGGTTCAGCGGCTCATACGCGCCGCGTGGCAGCGGCAGCGCCGTGCCGTCGTTGAGCATCACCTCCGCCTTGGTAACGCGGCGTATGCGGTTAAGATTGACTATCATGCTGCGCCCAACGCGAGTAAAGCCGCTGTCAAGCTCCTTTTCAAATTCGTTCAGCGTGCGCTTAACGGTATACTCATGCTCCGCATGCACGGTAACGTAATTCTGCCTAACGTCGATATAGCGTATTTCATAAAGCGGTATGCGCACCATCTCCCCACCCATGTCCAGATTAAGGCAGCGCTGGCTTATTTTCAGCCGCTCTACCGCGCGGTCGAGCACGCCGAACAGCTTTTCCCTGTTCACGGGCTTCATAAGGTAATGCAGCGCCGCAACGTCGTACCCTTCGGCAATATAGTCGCTGTATCCCGTTATGAATATTATCTGCACGGTTTTGTTCCCCGCACGCACGCGCCGCGCCATGCTCACGCCGTCCATGCCGCCCATCTCAATATCCAGCAGCAGCATGTCGTAAGCCTTGTTTTCGTCATACGCAAACAAAAAGCTTTCGGCGGACGGATATATTTCCGCATTCACCTCCGCCCCGCGCTCATCTGCCCAGGCTTTCAGTATTTCGCTCACAAATTGCGCGTCCGCTGCGCAGTCGTCGCATATGGCGGCGCGGTATGCCATGGCTCATCCTCCAATTATAATTCCGACTTTGGATTTATTATAGCATATGCAGCGGCGCATAAAAAGAGCAGCTCTCCGCCAATACGCCACCTGCCCCGATGGCATTTTAAGCAAAGAGCCGCAAAATCTATTGTGTCCGTTCAGTTTATTCAGGAGGATCTGAGTACGGACGCCTATTGTTCTCCTTAGCCTCCGAACAGGCCGAGGAAACCTTTTTTCTTATATTCTTCGGAATTGAGTGACTTCAGTTCGTATCCCGTGCCGGCTATTGCCGCGCGCAGGGCGGTTTCGTCCAAAGCTTCTTCGGACAGTATTACGCATTCGCCCTTGGCATGGGACGATGTTACCTTTTTCACGTTGAAGCGGGCGCGGATGGCGTCGTTCACATGCGCTTCGCACATGCCGCACATCATTCCGTCTATTCTGAGTGTGGTCTTTATCATAATGAATACATCTCCTTCATTGGGTATGCGGTATTTTCCGTGTTAAGGCTTTCGGCAAGCTCGTCTATTCTTTCATAGGACTGCGAAAGCACGTTCAGCGCAACGCTGCGGCAAAGCTCCTCGTCAAGCGCCAGCGCCGTATGCATCCGCTCGTACAGCGGTGCGTAGCACGCTTCGCACAGTTTGGCCTGCGCTTCGCCTTCCGGCGTAAGGCGCACTATGCCATAGCGCTTTTTGGTGGCAAGACCAAGCGAGCAAAGATTCTGTATCATTGCGTGTGCGCTGGGCTTTGATACGTTCAGCCGCGCCGCCACGTCCACGCAGCGGGCGCCTTCACCGGCGCTGCAAAGCTGAGCCGTTGCCATAAGATATTTGATTGCGGAGGGCGTAAGCTGCTTTGCCTGTTCGTTTATGCATTTTTCCATGTGGCCCTATGTCCTCCTTCAGCCTGTTTTGTTTTATAGAGCGCGAGGGAGACGCCGCGAATCGCATCTCCCCCGCATTTTGGTTTTACTGCCGGGAATGGCACTTGCCGTGCATGGCGCAATTTGCGCAATTACAGCCGCAGGAGGACTTCCCCTTCTTCCTTTGGCCTATCAGGTAGGCGCATATAAGCGCAACCACACCCGCAAGCACAAGCGTAATGATTATTGTTCCAAGGTTTTCCGCAAACCAGTTCATCATGAGGATCCCTCCTTCTTTTAGAATAATGATCGTGATGGTTTATATCGTTTGGGCCTATCAGACCTTTACGTTGGTGGTCAGCTTGGTAGCTTCCTTATAGGGCTTCACAAGCATGTAGATCATGCCGGCCAGCAGCGCCAGGGCGAATACAAGGCCGATAACATTGGTGTTGCCGGTTATGGCATTGCCAAACTGGTTTATCATAAGGGCGATGGCATAGGCGAAGCCGCACTGATAACCGATGGCGAACCAGGTCCACTTGGCGCTGTTCATCTCGCGCTTGATGGCGCCGATGGCTGCAAAGCAGGGCGCGCAGAGCAGGTTGAATACCAGGAAGGAGTAGGCGCTGATGCCGGTGAAGGCAGCCGCTATGTTCTGATAGGTGGTGCCGTCGCCGCCGCCGTACAGTATGCCCATGGTACCGACTATGTTTTCCTTAGCAACAAGGCCGGTGATGGAAGCGACGGTAGCCTGCCAGTTGCCCCATCCGAGCGGGGTGAATATCCAAGCGACGGTGTTGCCGATGGCAGCCAGTATGGAGTAGTCTATCTCGTCCTCGGCAAGCATCCTGAACGTGCCGTCCACTACTCCGAAGTAAGTGGTGAACCATACCAGTATGGTGGAGAGCAGTATTATCGTGCCGGCCTTCTTTATGAAGCTCCAGCCGCGCTCCCACATGCTCCTGAGCACGTTAGCAAGGGTGGGCCAATGGTAAGCAGGCAGCTCCATAACGAAGGGAGCGGGTTCGCCTGCGAACATCTTGGTCTTTTTGAGCATTATGCCGGATACGATTATCGCGGCCATGCCGATGAAGTAAGCGCTGGTGGATACCAGGGCGGAGCCGCCGAACATTGCGCCGGCTATCATGGCTATGAAGGGCACCTTAGCGCCGCAGGGGATAAAGGTGGTGGTCATTATGGTCATGCGCCTGTCGCGCTCGTTCTCTATGGTTCTGCTGGCCATTACGCCGGGAACGCCGCAGCCAACGCCGATGAGCATAGGAATGAAGGACTTACCGGAAAGGCCGAACTTGCGGAACACCCTATCAAGTACGAATGCGATACGGGCCATGTAGCCGCAGGCCTCAAGGAAGGCGAGCAGCAGGAATAGCACCAGCATCTGAGGCACGAAGCCAAGCACCGCGCCCACGCCGGCAACGATACCGTCAAGTATCAGGCCCTGCAGCCACTCGGCGGCGTTTGCGTTTTCAAGCGCGTTGCCTACCAGCACCGGTACGCCGGGCACCCACACGCCGTAGTTAGCGGGATCGGGCTCTTCAAAGCCGTTTTTTTCAATGTAAGCAGCCGCGTCAACATAGGTCACGGGAACAACGTTATCGTACTTTTCCTCGCCGGCGGGGATCGCGTCGTAGTAAGCAGTCAGCGCGTTAACGGCAAGGGTTTCCTCATCCTCAACCTCAACGGTGCCTGTGGCGGATTCGGGAACGAAGTTCTTTATCTCCTCGAGGGCAGCGGCCTCGTCGAAGTCATCAGCCTCGGTATCGATCTCAACGAAGGCGTTGATGGCGTTCATGGCGTTGCCGTATTCCTCGCTCACTTCTTCATACTGAGCGCTGCCAATGCCGAACAGATGGAAACCATCGCCGAACAGGCCGTCATTTGCCCAGTCCGTAGCCGCAGCACCTACGGTGACCATGGAGATGTAGTAAACAAGGAACATTACCAGCGCGAATATGGGCAGGCCCAGCCAGCGGTTGGTCACGATCTTGTCTATCTTATCGGAGGTGGAAAGGCTGCCGGCATTCTTTTTCTTGTAGCAGCTCTTTATTATCTCCGCAATGTAGACGTAACGCTCGTTGGTGATTATGGATTCGGCGTCGTCGTCCAGCTCTTTTTCAGCCGCCGCTATGTCCTGCTCGATATGGTTCATGGTATCGGCGGGAATGTTCAGCTTCTCAAGCACCTTATCATCGCGCTCGAAAATCTTTATGGCGTACCAGCGCTGCTGTTCGGCGCTCATGTTATGCACAGCCGCTTCTTCAATATGCGCAATGGCATGCTCCACGGGGCCGGAGAAGGTGTGCATCGGCACGGTCTTGGTGGACTTGGCGGCCTTTACCGCGGCCTCCGCCGCTTCCATAACGCCGGTGCCCTTCAGGGCGGATATTTCAACTATCTCGCAGCCAAGCTGGCGGGAAAGTTCGCTCACGTTTATCTTGTCGCCGTTCTTCTTTACAACGTCCATCATGTTGATGGCTATCACCACGGGGATACCAAGCTCGGTAAGCTGTGTGGTGAGGTAAAGGTTACGCTCAAGGTTGGTGCCGTCGATAATGTTCAGTATCGCGTCCGGCCTTTCGGTTATCAAATAGTTACGCGCAACAACTTCCTCAAGGGTGTAAGGGGAAAGGGAGTAAATGCCGGGCAGGTCCATTATGATAACATCGTCGTGCTTCTTCAGCCTGCCTTCCTTCTTTTCAACCGTTACGCCCGGCCAGTTACCCACGAACTGGTTGGAGCCGGTGAGCGCGTTGAACAGCGTCGTTTTGCCGCAGTTCGGGTTGCCCGCAAGGGCTATCTTTATTGCCATGTTCTGCTCCTTTCGGTTAAGTCATTCTAACCTTGTAACAAAAAATTATTCCTGTACTTCTATCATTTCAGTGTCCGCCTTGCGCAGGCTCAGTTCGTAACCGCGCACGGTAACCTCCATCGGGTCACCCAGCGGCGCCACCTTGCGCACGAAAACTTCCGTGCCTTTGGTGATGCCCATGTCCATGATACGGCGCTTCACGGGGCCTTCGCCGTGCAGCTTCACTACCTTCGCAGTCTCGCCGATCTTAACGTCTCTAAGCGTTTTCATTGCTGTCCTCTCCTTTTGTCAGTTTGGTTTGGTTGATTTATTTAAATTTAATCAAATCATTATTTTGCGCGCCATCTCTTCACTTATGGCTACGCGGGCTTCCTTTACCTTAACTATTACGTTGCCGCCCAATGCGGACACCACCGTAACGTTCCCGCCGGGGACAAAGCCCATATCCTCAAGGTGCTTCTTCACCTCCGGGCTTCCGCCCACCTTACGGATTATCTGTTCTTCGCCCATATTTGCAAGCGTAAGCGGCATCATGTTCTCTCCTCCTCATCCCAAGGTTAGTGTACGCTAACCATTGATGAAAAAATAATGGTTAACTTTGTTTAACTAATGTTAATTTCATTAGGTTAAACTTCTTTAACCGTGGCATAGTTTAACATCTCTAACCTTATATGTCAACCCCTTTTTTAAACATTTTTTGCATTATTGTTTGAACGCTTGCTTTTTCACCGAGTGTGTGTTAATTTAATAAGTAATTTATTGAGAGGACGGCGCAAAGCTGCATGAAAATACTTAGGGCATCAGAGGACTACCTTGAGGCTATGCTTATAATGAAAAACAGGCGCGGTTACATTCGCTCCATAGACATTGCCGAATATTTGGGCGTGACCAAGCCGAGCGTTACCTATACCACCAAGCGTTTGAGGGAAAACGGCTACATCACAATGGATATAGACGGGCTTATAACGCTGACAGACAGCGGCATGGAGATAGCATCAAAAATGCTGGACAGGCACCATACTTTGACCAAGTTCCTTGTGAGCCTGGGCATAGACGAAATAACCGCGGAAAAGGACGCATGCAAAATAGAGCACGACATAAGCCAGGAAACCTACGAAGCCATCTGCGCCCATGCAGTGAAGCACGGTGCGGGAAACAACTGATTAAAGCAGCGCTTAACGCACGCAAAAGGAGCGGGGATATTTGCCCCCGCTCTTTGTATATTCCGCGCGTATGCCGCGCAGGGATATGCTTAGTTGCAGCCGCAGCCGCAGCCGGAATTATTGTTGTTGCAGCCGCAGCCGTTGTCGCAGCCGCAGCCATTGTTGCTGAAACCGCCGGCGAGCAGGATAAGTATTATTATCCACCACCAGTTGTTCCCGTTGCAGCCGCAGTCATTGTTGCAGCCGCAGCCGCAGTCGTTATTGCTGAAGCCGCCGGCAAGCAGGATAAGTATTATTATCCACCACCAGTTGTTTCCGTTGCAAGAGCTACACATATGCTTTCCTCCTTGTTATTCGCCCCGATGGGCAATTCTAAGATATAGTACTCATCGGGAGCGAAATGTGTGCATATGCGGCGAAAGAAAACGACTTATGCGTTCTTGCTCTCTTCTTTCCCCTCCTGCGCCTTTATGTATGCCAATATTTTTTCCTGCTGCGACAGTATGCGGTTAAGCTTATTGTGCATGTCCTCTATCATTATTTCCGTCTTTAAGTTGACCTTATAGTCGTTCTCGGCGCGTCGGCGGTCCTTTTCCTCCTGCCGGTTCTGGCTCATCATTATCAGCGGCGCCTGTATTGCCGCCACGCAGGACAGCACAAGGTTGAGCAATATGAACGGATATGCGTCAAACGCGCCGTCCGCCAATAATATGTTCACAGCCATCCAAAGTATCAGCACCGCTACAAATGAGAATATGAAGCCCCAGCTTCCCGCGAACCTTGCTATTTTATCCGCCGCTCGCTGGCCGAAGGAGTAGCCGTCCTTTGCCGATTTGCTTGTGTTTTCGGATACTTTGCTGCTTGCAAGCAGGCTAAGTATCTCCTCGTCCGTCATGTCGTGCTCTATGTCCTTTATAACTTCGCTTACAAGCCTCTTGTTTTCCTTCATGCCCGTTTCCCCCCCCCCTTATTTTATTGAACCGAATATGCCCCGTATTATGGAGCGGCCAAGCTCGCGGCCTATGGTGTTCATGGCGCTGTTTGTAACGCGGGTCATTGCCTTGCTTGCGACGGACTTGGTCTTTTTCGCAGCCTTTGTCGCGGCGGAGGTTCGCTTGGTCGTTGTGCTCTTTGCGGATTTTGCGGCCTTCTTTTCTTCCTTAGCTGCCTGCTTTGCCGCCTTTTCGGCAGCCTCCTGCTCCTCCTTCTCCTGTTCTTCGTTCTGCTGTTCAAAGTATTCATAGGCGGAGAAGTTGTCTATCGCCTTGTCGTATTTATGCTTCATGTCGCTTGCGTCTATAACAGCGCGGCGCTCCTCGTCCGTAATGGTGCCCATGCGGCTTTGCGGCGGCAGTATGAACGCGCGCTGCACTATGCCCGGCACGCCGTTTTCATCCAGGCAGGATACAAGCGCCTCGCCAACGCCAAGTTCCATTATTGCCGTTTGCGTATCGAACGCGGGATTTGCGCGGAATGTCTGCGCGGCGGTCTTTACAGCCTTCTGTTCGCTTGGCGTATATGCCCTGAGCGCATGCTGCACGCGGTTTGAAAGCTGCGCAAGCACGCTGTCCGGAATGTCCGACGGGCTTTGCGAAATGAAATATATGCCTACGCCCTTTGAGCGGATAAGCTTCACCACCTGCTCGATTTTCTGCACAAGCACCTTCGGCGCGTCGCTGAACAAAAGATGCGCCTCATCAAAGAAGAACACCATCTCCGGCTTTTCGGCGTCTCCGCGCTCCGGCAGTTTTTCAAACAGCTCGCTCATCAAAAACAGCATGAACGTTGCATACAGCGTAGGATTCTGCACAAGCTTCACGCTGTGCAGCACGTTTATGTATCCCCTGCCCTGCTCATCGCGCTGCATCCAGTCGCGTATATCTATCGCCGGTTCGCCGAAGAATTCCGCGCCGCCTTCATCCTCAAGCGTTATAAGGCTTCTTTGTATCGCGCCCAGGCTCTGCGCGCTCATGTTTCCGTATTCCGCGGAAAACTCCGCCCGGTTTTCGCCAACGTAGCGCAGCATGGCCTTAAGATCTTTTATGTCTATGAGCAGCAGCCCCTTATCGTCCGCAATTTTGAACACAAGGTTCAATACGTCGCTCTGCACGTCGCTCAGGTCCATCAGCCTGCTCAAAAGCATCGGCCCCATTTCGCTTACGGTTGTCCTTACGGGGTGGCCGTATTCGCCGTATATATCCCAAAACCGCGTTGGAAACACGCGGTAGCGCCAATCCTCTATCCCAAGTTTATTTATGCGCTTTTCCATGCTTTCGCTGTGCACGCCCGCCTTGCACATGCCGGCAAGGTCTCCCTTTATGTCCGCAAGGAACACCGGCACGCCCAGTTGAGAAAAGGACTCCGCCAGCACCTTGAGCGTTATTGTTTTGCCCGTGCCGCTTGCGCCGGCAATAAAGCCGTGTCGGTTGGCCATTTTGGGCTCAAGAAACCCCTTTTCGTCCGACTTTGCAAGCCATATTTTTCCGTTCAGTTCCATTTTTACGCTTCTCCTTCTTCTCTGCTGCCTATCGTGCGATTTTTTGAAATTATACCGCACAACGCATGTCTGTGCAATGCGCCGTGCCGCTGTTTTATTTTGTTTTATCTCTTACCGCTTCAAGAAACTCCTCCGCCTCCGCGCGTGTCTTGAAAACAACCTTGGGCTTATCGCGGTATTTTTCAAGCAGGGCGTATATTTGCGGGCAGCGCTCCGTTTTGAAGCTCTTTATGAATTGAATAAACTCCTCGTCATATTCCTGCTCTATCCACGGCATATCAGGCCGCGGCTTGCCCATGCGCGTGCGCACCCCGTCAAGGCATACCTTCGCCGGGTAATCCAAAAAGAACACCGCATCGCATTCCTTCAGCCGCATTTCCATTGAAAAGCTGTAATTGCCGTCTATTATCCAGCGGTCTTTTTTAAGCACGGTGCCGAGCCGTAAAAGAAACGTTTCCCTGTCTACGTTTGTCTTGTCCGCATTCCAGAAAAGCATATCCAAATGATATACCGGCAGCTTGGTTATTTCGCCCAATGCCCTTGCAAACGTGCTTTTGCCGCCGCCCGGGCAGCCTATAACCATTATTTTATTGCATTTCAGTATGCCGTTCACCATGCTCTCAAGCCCTTTGGAAGATGGTTCTTCATCCTGCCGCCAACCGCCTTGCCCCAGCCTATCGGGTGGTTACGATACGCCACGGCGCAGTACCCGCGCCAAGCCTCAGGGCAGTTTATCTCCTCCCCGCGCATATATGCCGCAAGGCGCGCGTCGCTTTCGTCAAGCGACAGCATACGGGCGTATTCGCCGCCGTGCTCCGCCATAACCAGCGTGTGGTGCGGCACAAAGCGGCCCTTTTGCAGCTCTCCGGCATAAACTCCAACGCTGCGCCTGAGCATGGGCGCTATGGCGTCGGGCAGCTCCGCGGAAATTATGTTCACACCGTTTTGATAAGCATATGCCGTGCCCTTGGGCGGCACCGTGAACGTATCTTTAATAAATTCGGCATACGCCTTATCTTTGCACGGGGTAAGCTTCAGCGGCGCATAAGGGCGCACGCTGCCGCCCTTTCGTCTAAGCACCGCGGCAAAGTGGCCCTCGCCGGCGAAGGTGTGCGGATAAAGCCTGTGCTGCTCAGCAAGTTCAAAATCCGTATGCGTTTTAAGGAACCACGCTATATTGTCCTCGTTTTCCTCGCGTGAGAAAGTGCAGGTGGAATATATCAGCATGCCGTCTTTGGCAACGCATTGCGCGCTGCTTTCAAGTATAAGCCGCTGCCTGTTGGCGCAGGAAGAAACATGCTCCGCGCTCCATTCTTCTATTGCGCGCTCATCTTTCCTGAACATGCCTTCCCCGCTGCACGGCGCATCGACTATCACCCTGTCGAAATACTCCGGCATCGCTTTTGCAATCTCGTCCGGCCTGCGGCTTATCACCGCCGCGTTAGCTATACCCATGCGCTCAACGGTGGATTCGAGTATTTTGGCGCGACTTGGCACTATTTCATTTGATACTATAAGCCCCTGCCCGTTTAGCCTTGCCGCTGCGGCTCCCGTTTTGCCGCCGGGCGCCGCGCACATATCCAGCACCTTCATGCCTGGGTGTATATCCGCAATGGCAATGGTCAGCATGGCGCTCGGCTCCTGCATATATATAAGCCCTGCCATGTGTACGGGACTTAACCCCACTCCTTCCCATGCTTCCGTAAGGCGGAAACCGTCCGCCGTATTATCCACCCTTTCAAGCTTAACGGGGCAAAGCGCGGCTATTGCAGCCGCGTTCCCTTTGAGCGTATTCGTCCTCAGCCCGCGCACGCTTTCATTATTATAGCTTTCTAAAAATGCCGCGTAGTCGCCCTTCAGCTCCGCCTGCATACGGGATAGAAATTCGCCCGGTAACGCCTTCATGCCGTTTGCCGCCTTTCCGTTCAATATGCTTGCATTTTATCATGCGGAAAAGCCATATGCAAATGCGTTATGAAAATATGCCGTTTTCGGCTTGACAAAGCGGGCGTCAGCGCATAGAATACAATAATAGCGCAGAAAAAGAGGAGTACGCCAAGCTCCTTTGCAAAAGAGATGCGGCTTCACCGGCTGAAAGGGCTGCTTGCGAAGATTGGCGGAAGGTCGCTTTGGAGCTATTTTGGATGAAACAGCAGTAGTCCGAAACGTGCGCGCCGCGTTAAGGCGCATAGAGCGGGGCATATTATGCCCAACAAAGGTGGTACCGCGGAGCTTCCGTCCTTTAATCAGGGACAGAAGCTCCTTTTAATTTACCAAACAAACTATTTTTTCAGGAGGAGAGAGTACCATGAAGGAGATGCCAAAGTCTTACGACCATCAGGGCGTGGAAGACAGGCTGTATGAAAAATGGGAAAAGAACGGCTATTTTCATGCCGAGCCTAATCCCGACAAGGAGCCGTATTGCATAGTCATACCCCCACCGAACATAACCGGTCAGCTGCACATAGGCCACGCAATAGACGAAACGCTGCAGGATGCGCTTATCCGTTACAAGCGCATGGCCGGTTTTGAAACGCTGTGGCTGCCCGGCACCGACCATGCGTCCATAGCTACCGAGGTAAAAATAATCGAGCAGATGGCCAAGGAAGGCCTTGACAAGCGCGACATAGGACGCGAGGCGTTTTTGCAGCGCGCGTGGGACTGGAAAAAGGAATACGGCGGAAGGATAGTAAAGCAGCTCAGGAAGCTTGGCGCCAGCTGCGACTGGGACCGCGAACGCTTCACAATGGACGAAGGCTGCTCCAAGGCCGTTACCAAGGTGTTTGTTGACCTTTACAACAAGGGCCTTATTTACCGCGGGGACAGGATAATAAACTGGTGCCCGCATTGCAAGACCGCGCTGAGCGACGCGGAGGTTGAATACGAAGAACAGCAGAGCCATCTTTGGCACGTGCGTTACGATGCGCCGGACAAGAGCTATTCCATAACCGTGGCTACCACCCGCCCCGAAACCATTCTTGGCGATACGGCGATAGCCGTGCATCCGGACGACGAACGCTATGCCGGCATAGTTGGTAAAACCGTAGTTATCCCCGTTGTGGGGCGCGAGATTCCCATCGTGGCGGACGAATACGTTGAAAAGGAATTCGGCACGGGCGCCGTGAAGATAACCCCCGCGCACGATCCCAACGACTTTGAGGTCGGCGTAAGGTGCAACCTGCCCGTTATGCGCGTGTTCACGGACGATGGGCATATAAACGAGCTTGGCGGCGCATACGAAGGGCTGACCACCATGGAATGCCGCAAGAAGCTGGTGGCGGATATTGAAGCGGCCGGCAATCTGGTAAAGATAGAGCCTTACGGCCACAACGTTGGCACCTGCTACCGCTGCCACAGCACGGTTGAGCCGCTGGTGAGCAAGCAGTGGTTCGTGAGCATGAAGCCCCTTGCAAAGCCCGCGATAGACGTTGTTAAGAGCGGCGAAGTGAAATTCGTGCCCGAGCGATTCGACAAGACCTATTATAACTGGATGGAGAACATACGCGACTGGTGCATTTCCCGCCAGCTTTGGTGGGGACACAGGATTCCCGCGTACTACTGCGACGATTGCGGCGAAACCATAGTTGCCGAATCCGCGCCTGCGTGCTGCCCCAAGTGCGGCGGCCATGTGCATCAGGATGAGGACGTGCTGGATACCTGGTTCTCCAGCGGCATGTGGCCGTTCTCAACGCTTGGGTGGCCCGAGCATACAAAGGAGCTTGAATACTTCTATCCTACAAGCACCCTTGTTACCGGCTACGACATAATATTCTTCTGGGTAGCCAGAATGATAGTGTTCGGCATGGAAGTGATGCATCAAAAGCCGTTCTCCCATGTTTACATTCACGGCCTTGTGAGAGACGAGCTTGGCCGCAAGATGTCCAAATCCCTTGGCAACGGCGTGGATCCGCTGGAAATAATCAAGCAATACGGCGCGGACAGCCTGCGCTTCAGCCTTGTTACCGGCAACGGAGCGGGCGGAGATATGCGCTTCGGCACAAAGAAGGTTGAAGCCGCGCGCAACTTCTGCAACAAGCTTTATAACGCAACGCGCTTCGTGCTTATGAACATAGGCGATGCAGAGGTTGGCGAAATAGACATAGCCAAGCTTGACATAGCCGATAAGTGGCTGCTGAACAGGCTCAATACCATAATCCGCGAGATAACCGCCAACATGGACGGCTTTGACCTTAACCTTGCGGCGCAGAAGATATACGACTTCGTATGGACCGAATTCTGTGACTGGTACATTGAGCTTGCCAAGCCCCGCATGAACGGCGACGACGAGGAGCAGAAGGCCAACGTGCGCGCAATACTTTGCCGCGCGCTCACCGATTCGCTCAAGCTGCTGCATCCGTTCATGCCGTTCATAACGGAAGAGCTTTACCTTAACCTGCCCAACAGCGAGGAAACCATTATGCGTTCCGCATGGCCCACCGCGCAGGCGGAATGGGACTTCCCCGAGGAGGCGGAGACCATGGAAGAGGTTATGGACCTTATCCGCGCCACGCGCAACATTCGCGCGGAGATGAGCGTTGCGCCCAGCCGCAAGCTGAGCATGACCCTGGTTACGCACGGCGCGAAGGCCGAAGCGCTTGAAGCAAGCATACCCTATATAATGAAGCTTGCCGGCGCGGAACACGTTGCCATTCAGCAGGATAAGACCGGCATACCCGAAAACGCTGTTTCCGCCGTGGCACAGGCCGCGGAAGCGTTCATCCCCCTGAGCGACCTTATAGACGTGGACAAGGAGCGCGAACGTCTGAACAGGGAAGCCGCCAAGGTTCGCGCGGACATAGAGCGCAGCAGCGGCAAGCTGAACAACGCAGGCTTCGTGGCCAAGGCACCCGAAAAGGTAATAGCCGAAGAGCGCAAAAAGCTCGCCGCAGCGGAAGATATGCTGGGCAAGCTTGAAGCAAGGCTTGAACAGCTAAACAAAATGTAATGCAATAAGCCATGAAGGGACGCGGTAGCGTCCCTTCATAATTTCAGTACATCATACTTCATCATTTACTCTGCTGTTTCACTCTTGTGCTTCGGTAATGCATGAATACTCCGTAAGCGCGGCCATAGCCGTGATGTGTTCATTCACCATACTATGGAAGCATTTCGGCAGATGATCGCGATGAGCACGATGCATTGCTACACATTCCTGGCAACGGCCATGGTATTTGCATGCGACCTTGCAAGGGCAAATGTTTTCCCTGTTGGCAATTGCTTGGCGAACTTCTTCAACAAATTCATCCTGCAGTTTACGATATGTTTCTTTATCTCCCGCATAGTAAGCCGCAAGAGCTCTTTTTTCCTTCTCGTTACCATCAATTTTCATGTTTTTTCTCCCATTTATTTGGTTTATGTTTTGCACCTGATGTTCCTTCCTTTCCACTAAGCACCAATCCCGCTATTATAAGGGCCATGCCGGCAGCAGCTAATGCCGTTATCCGTTCATGCAGAATCACAGCCGATGCGGCAACGCTTATTACCGGGATAATATAAATATATGTGGTAGTTTTCACAGGGCCTAAAATGCCTATTGCAGTATTCCATGTTACAAAGCAAAGCGCTGAGGCACATATTCCCAGGAACAACAAGTTTAGCATGTTTACACTGTTGCAAAGCTTTGACATGTCAAAATTCAGTTCTGAAAAAGCCAATATTGGCGTCATGCACAGAAGTCCATATTCAAATATTCTCCTTGTTGTAAGTATTACGTTATACCCAAATGAGTTTATCTTTTTGACTACCAGCGAATACGCCGCCCAACATACCGCCGCAAAAAGGGCAAGTATGTCTCCAAGCGGATTTAACTCCAGTTTTTTGCCATTAAACACGATTAAAATAATTCCGCATACCGCAACAACAAAGCCTATGTAAAAAGCACTTTTCGGACTCTCATCACCCTTCAAAAGCAGTTTACCCAGCAGTGCAGTAAAAAGCGGCGATGCCGAGATAATAACGCTTACATTTGACGCCATGGAGTAAGCGAGCGCAACATTCTCCAGCATGTAATACATGCATACACCTAAAAGCCCTGCTAAAAACAGCATACCTTCTTGCTTAAATGTCGTTCCCTTGAGCCGGCATGGGTAGACTATCACAAGCGAAATCGCGCCAAGTATAAAGCGAAGTAACAAAATCTCAATAGGCTTAAAGTCATTCAAAAGCACCTTAGTTGAAACCATGGTCGTGCCCCATATCAATATCGTGATCGCAGCGGCAATATGTCCGTATACTTGCTTAACTTCTGTTTTCATAATGTGTTTTTTCAACGTACCCAAGTGTCCTTACCGGCAAGCATTGTGCGCTCCACTTTCACATTCAGTATTTCATCGTGCGGAATCGAAAATATATCTCTATCGAGTACAGCTAAGTCAGCATATTTACCAACTTCAAGCGTGCCGATATGAGCGTTCTCGCCTGTTGCACATGGAATATTCTTACTAAAAAGGCAAATCGCCTGATATACATTTAGCCGCTCCTCAGGCTGCATTCCGCCTCTTGGCAGCCCGTTTAAATCTTCCCGAGTAACAGCGCTGTAAATAGCCGGCATTGGGTCAAATGATTCAACAGGGGCATCAGATCCCCCCGTAAGCAGCAACCCATTTTCAATATATGTGCGCCAGAGATATCCGTTTTTCTTTCTTTCGGCTCCAAGGCGCTCCTCAACCCAATGCATATCCGTCAAGAAAAAAGCTGGCTGTACATCCAATACAACGGGCAGTTTTCGCATGCGTTCAATCAGCGCTTTTGTTGCAAGTTGAGCATGTATAATGCGAAACTTTGGCAAAGAATCAATTTTCTCTTGCGCCCATCCCTCCCTTTTCAGTGCTGCACGAGTATTTTCAATAGCCGTAACAACAATATCCAATGCCCTGTCGCCGATTGCATGTATGGCGCATTGTATTCCGGCGCGCGATGCGCGCAGCATCTTACTTTCTAATGCTTCTCCGTCTTCAACAACTATTCCCATTGTCGTTGGATCATCCGCATACGGAGAATACAGTGCAGCACTGCGAGAGCCAAGGCTGCCATCACAGAACAGCTTATATCCCCCAGTATGTACTTTCCCGTCACCGTCTCCGTATGTATACCGTCCTTCAGGCCGGTTTCCCATCAGCTTTTCCAGCTTATCCTGATAAACAGTTACCCGCAGCGGCAGCTTGCCTTCTGCATCAAGTTCAGCATAATCTTCAACGGACTCTATATACTTCCATATATCAGCAGCATATGTATGCATCGATGTCATACCCAGCGATGCCATTTTTTGTAATTCCGCTGCCATTATGTTTCGCTTATATTCAGGATTCGAAAGCGGATCCGGTATTATTTCATCAAAAACCTTAGTGGCCTGTTCGCGCAAAATCCCGTTAGGGTAGCCATCTTCTTCAAATTCCACAACGCCGCCCGGTTCCGGTGTATATCCCTTTCCTATACCCGCCTTTTCCAAGGCCATTGTATTTGCAACCACCGTGTGTAGGCATGTCCGCTTTATCACTATCGGATGTTCCGTACTTACAGCGTCCAGCTCTTTGCGCGTAGGCAGCGCATCAGCAGAATCATGCCACTTTGACTGATCGAAATTCGACCCGCGTATCCATTCGCCCTTCGGCGTTGAAACAGCTTTTTCCTTAAGGTGCAACATGGCTTCTCTCTTTGATCTGCACCCGCCAAGGTCCACGGTTGCAAGAGTCTGACACGTTGCATAAAAGTGCATATGGCTGTCCCCCAGACCCGGTATTACAGTCTTTCCTTTCAGATCAAGCATCTCCAGCGGTTCATATAGCAAAAATGCTTCACAATCTTTCCCTACAAAAACAATTTTGCCATCATTAATACCAAGTGCTTCCACTACATCATTTTCACTTTTAAGCGTATGAATGCTGCCGTTGTAAAGTAGTCTGTCCAGCTTTTCTTTCATGGCATCCCCCTTTTATACTAATGCTTAGCCTTCATACTGTTGAAGGATTTTCGTATTGCATCAAGATTCTCAGGCGATGAAGCAATATCATAAGCCGTAGCTGCCAATATTTTGCTTGCATATATTATTGCAGCATGGCTTTCTTCGCTTTTCCCCTGTGCTGCCGCTTCTTTACTATGGCTTGGTGCCGGATGATCGCCGTCGCTCGCAACACGAATGCAAGCGCCCGGAGTACAATAACATACGTTGCCAAAGTCTGTAGAGCCTGTTTTTTTCCGCGGCGGAGCTATCTTGGGCGCATTAACAAGCTCCGCATTATTCATCAGCAGTGCATTAAGTTCCGGCACCGGGATGCTGTTATCTATATCCCTTGCTCTTTTTACTGTGTATGTTGTTTCTGTCATCAATGCTGCCCCGTCAAGTATTTTCATAAGGCGTTCTATTACGTTTTCAAGCATTACGCGGTCATACGAGCGAGCTATAATTTGCGCCGCCGCATGCGCCGGAACTGCATTCGGCGGCATTCCTCCGTCCGTTATCGCATAGTGCATACGCACATCGTCCGCTACATGTTCGCGCAGGAATTCAATTGCATTAAATGCTAATATGAGCGCGTCAAGAGCACTGCGACCGCATTCAGGCCGTATAGCTGCATGTGAGCTTTGTCCTTTATATTCCACAGAGAACGTGCTCAATGCCATAGTGCGAAGATCTACGCCAGTGCCGCCGGAGCTCGCATGCGTCATCATTGCCAGATCTATATCCTTGAAGCAGCCATTTTCAAGCATGATTATTTTTCCGCCCTCTGTTTCCTCCGCCGGTGTGCCATAAACAACTATACGGCAAGGCATGCTGCGCGGCAAATTATTCTTTAACGCTATGGCTGCACCGACGATAGCGGGTCCCTGAAGATGATGACCGCATCCGTGGCCTATTCCCTCCAGAGCATCATATTCGCACAAAAGTCCGATTGACGGTCCCCCATCTCCGTTTTTCCACTCAGCCCTGAATGCAGTGTCAAGCCCGCCAACACCAAGCTGCGTTTCATATCCGTTCTGTCTGAGGTATTCAGAAAGCAACGCGCTCGCTTTATATTCCTTCAGCCCTATTTCCGGATTGTCGCATATATAGTCTCCCATGCGCAGCAGGTCATTTTTTTGCTTATCAACAGCGTCAAACAAATCATTTTTGTTCATGATGCTCTCCTATTATTCATATAGCGCACATGCTACGAAATGCCCCGGTTCAGCTTCTACCAGCCTTAATTCCTCACTAAGGCAGCGTTCGCTTGCATTGGGGCAGCGTGATGCAAAACGGCATCCCGGCTTAGGATCGATAGGATTTGATACCTCTCCTTTTATTATCCCGGCTCCGCGTTTACGCGGCATCAGTTTCGGTATAGGTATAGCCGCCAAAAGAGCTTTTGTATAAGGATGCAACGGGTTTTCAAACAATCTATCCGAGTTCACACGTTCTACGCATTGGCCCAGATACATAACAGCAATTTCGTTTGAAATATGCTTTACTACCGACAAATCATGCGTGATAAACATATATGTAAGCCCCATATCGCTTTGCAGATCCATAAGAAGATTAAGTATCTGTGCCTGAATCGAAACATCTAATGCACTTACAGGTTCATCGCAAACAATAAACCTTGGTTCAACAGCAAGTGCCCTAGCGATGCCTATACGCTGCCTTCTGCCGCCATCCAGTTCATGCGGGTATGCGTTTTCAAAACGGCTGGCAAGCCCGACCGTGTCCATCAATTTATCTACTCGCTCATATATTTCCGCATTGCCATGGCAGAGTTTGCACACCCTTATCGGTTCCGCAATAATATCCCTTACCGTCATACGGGGATTAAGCGATGAAAACGGATCCTGGAATATTATCTGCATATCGCGACGTATAGATGCCATCTGTCTTTCATTGTATCCGGCAATGTTCTGCCCGTTGTACAGCACCTCTCCGCTGGTAGGTTTAATAAGCTGAAGTATAGTCCTTCCCAATGTAGATTTGCCGCATCCGCTCTCGCCTACAACGCCAAGTGTGCTACCGGCCTGTATAGATATATTTACGCCATCAACAGCATGAAGCATTCCGCGCGGAGTGTCAAAATATTTTTTCAGGTTTCTGGTCTCTATCAACGGTATGCTCATTCCCAAGCTTCTCCTTTCCCTCCCGCAGCCATAAGATGGCAGCGTATCATATGACTGCCTTCTCGCATAGCCGGCGCATCTTGTGTACGACAGATATCCATGCAATACGGACAGCGATCGTGAAACTTACAACCGGCCGGCAAATCTGTAGGATCCGGCATAAGTCCTTCTATTGGCGACAATCTGTATGCTTTCTTCGTAAGATCAGGAATTGAACCAAACAGTCCCTTTGTATACGGATGTTTATTTTTTCCGTTAAAGACATCTTCCGCAGTACCGTATTCAACTATTTCGCCGGCATACATAATGGCAACCTTATCACAAGTTTGCGCCACTACGCCAAGGTCGTGGGTTATCAAAATCATAGATGTATCAATCTTATCTTTAAGTTCATTCATCATTTCAAGAACCTGTGCCTGTATCGTAACATCCAGTGCAGTAGTAGGCTCATCAGCAAGCAGCAGTTTGGGTTCGCACGCAAGCGCAATGGCTATCACGATGCGCTGCTTCATTCCTCCCGAAAACTGGTGTGGGTAATCGTTCTTCCTACCTGCGGGGATACCCACCATTTCAAGTATATTGTCTACTCCCGCCTCAATATCGGCATGGCTTATACCCGGACGATGCAAATAAAGCACCTCTCCTATTTGGTTCCCAACCGTAATTGTTGGATTCAGGCTCGTCATAGGATCCTGAAATATCATGGATACTGTACTGCCACGAAGCAGGCGCATATCTGCTTCCGTTGCCGCCAGCACATCTGTTCCCTCAAGAGTTATGCTGCCCTGTACAACTTTGCCTATCTTATCCGGTAGCAATCGCATTATACTCAGTGCCGTCGTAGTTTTACCTGCCCCTGTTTCACCCACAAGTCCAAGTGTTTCACCAGAGAACAACTCAAGATCAACGCCGTTTACTGCGTATACGGTGCTCTCATCTGTTTTATATACAACGTGAAGGTTCTCTATCTTCAAAATCGGTTCAGACATCATGATTTCTCCTTAGTTTTTCAGCCGCGGATCCAATGCATCTCTAAGCCCATCACCTATAAGGTTAAGTGACATAACCGCAAGTGCAATCGCTGCGCCCGGTATCAGTATAAGATGAGGATAATACCGCATCATTGTTTTTCCCTCAGATAGCATAGATCCCCATTCAGGAGTCGGCGGTGAAATACCAAGGCCAACAAAGCTAAGCGACGATATCCCCAGTATCGTACGCGCTATATTAAGTGTCGCCTGTACGATTATAGGGCCCATTGCATTTGGCAGAATATGTCTTAATATAATGCGGCCTCCGCGCGTTCCGCAGGCGCGGGCAGCTTCAATATAATCTTGCCCCTTTACCGTAAGAATAGCCGAGCGAACTACGCGGGCAAATGCAGGTATCTGCGATACAGCCGTTGCCAGTAACAGATTAAACATACCCTGTCCAAGCGCTGCAACAATCGATATGGCAAGCAGTGTGCTGGGTATTGCCAAGAACACATCCATTATGCGCATAAGTAGATTATCTACTTTGCCTCCGTAATAACCTGCCGCTGCCCCTATAAGCGATCCTACCACAAGTGAAAGCACCATCGTGAGCAAGCCTACCGAAAGAGATATTCTCGCGCCAAACATCATACGCATCAGTATATCCCGCCCAAATTGGTCTGTTCCAAACAAGTGCGCCGCACTTGGCGTTTGCAGCTTATTCGGCATGTCCATCGTTATCGCCTTTTCATAATCGCCAAAAATGCTTACATAAGCTGCCATAAATATCATCATCAGGAATATTATAAGACCAAGCATTGCCAATTTGTTTTTCCTAAATCGAAACCATATCATTGAAAGCTGACTGCGTTTACGCCGTTTCGCTTTTCCCGCTGTACTCATTTCTATTACATCCTATCCCTTCGTGTATTGTGTTTTCACCCGCGGATCAATATAGGTATAAAGAATATCCACAAGAAGATTCATAAGTCCCGCCACAACAGCCACAAATATAATTGATGCCATTACGACCGGCGTATCCTTCTGGCGTACAGCCGTGACCATATGGGAGCCGAGCCCCGGAATCGCAAATACAGCTTCTATCATTACCGTACCGCCAAGTTGGTGCGCAAAATTCATACCTATAACCGTAATTATCGGCAGCAGCGCATTACGAAGGCAATGCCGAAAAACTATACGTGACTCACTTGCGCCCTTTGCTCTGGCTGTGCGGACATAGTCCTGGCGGATAACCTCAAGCATGGTAGATCTTGTCATTCGAATAAACGTTGCCATAGTTACAGAAGCTACAGCCAAAGAGGGCAGTACAAAATGCTTCCAGCTTGAGATACCAGTAGCCGGCAATATATTCAGTTTTAATGCGAACAGCAAAATGAGAAGCATTCCAACGAAAAATCCCGGCATCGCCGTAAGCAGCATAGCACCTATCGTGCTGATGGTATCTATAATGCTGTATTGTTTTACAGCTGATAAAATGCCGATAGGCACACCTATAAACACTGCAATCAGTATACCGAAAAACGCTACCTTAAACGTTGTCGGGAACCTATCAAATATTTCATTAAACACCGGTTGGCGATTACGATATGACGTTCCGAAATCACCCTGTACGGCATTTATAACATATCGTGCGAAGCGTACCAAAAACGGATCATCAAGTCCAAGTTCGGTGCGCAGCTTAGCAACGTCCTCAGCCGTTGCTTCCTCGCCGAGTATAAGCTTGGCCGGGTCACCCGGAGTAAAGTTCATTATCGCAAAGATGATAAATGTGATGCCTAATATCACCGGTATCATCATAAGAAAGCGTTTCATTATATAGCGCAGCATTATTTTCTCCTTACCATAAAGGCTTTTGCAGTCCGCTGCCAATAGCGGCGTCACAGCTGCAACATGCAAATTCTTAATAAACTGCGGGGCGCACAGGCAATCGTGCGCCCACGCAGGCTGTAATGTTTTATTCTACGGCGTTATTCCGCCCAGCTGTAATCGAACACATAGTGGCACTCACCTATGTTCGCCTGCACGCCTTTAAGGGCGCTATTTGCTGCAATGCAAACATTATCGGTCATCAGCGGTATAAACGGCACGTCATCTCTTACATACTCGCTGATTTTGTAATAAAGCTCCTTGCGCTCTTTTTCATCGCTGGAGGACCTTGCCTTGTCAAGCAGCGCATCTACATCGGGGTTATTATACCTGATATAATTTGTTCCGCCTATGTTGCTGCTGTGCATACGGCCGTAGAGCACATAGTCAGCATCAGGGTAACCCGCCGTAAACATAAACAGCGTTATATCGTAATTAGCATCAGTAGTCACATCCGAAAGGAATGCAGCGCGTTCCATCAGCTCAAACTCAAGGTTAACGCCTATTTGGCGCAGCTGAGCCTGCACTATTTCGGCAGGGCGAGTATAGGTAGAACTCTGATTTAGCTTTATTGTCACAGTAAGTCCATCGGGATATCCGGCTTCAGCCAGCAGCTGCTTTGCTTTTTCAAGATCGTATTCCTGATTCTTAAACTCCGGATCAAAACCGAATACGCTGGGAACGATGGGCATTTCAACCGGCATTCCGAAGCCGTTAAGCGCACCGTCAACTATTTCTTCGCGGTTTATCGCATGGCTTATTGCTTCCCTTACACGCTGATCTGAGAAAATGCTGCTTTCATTATTAAATGCTATCACCCACATATATACAGATCCATTGCCCGGGATGAAAGCTACATTTTCAAGTGACTCAAGATGCTCCCTGTCCGCAAGATCGGGAGAATAAAGTACATCGACTTCGTTGTTTTCAAGTGCTATAGCCGCCGTGTTACGGTCGGTCATTATCATGAACGTAAGATCCTTTATTTCAGGTGCTCCGCGCCAATAGTCCTCAAACCCCTGAAGAACTATCTTTTCTCCGCTGCTCCGTTCAACAAATTTGTATGCACCGGTGCCTACGGGAGCGCTTGCAAAGCCCTCGTCGCCCAATTCTTCAACAGCGCGTTTGCTTACTATGCCAAGGCACGGCACAGACAGGCACTGCAACACGGGACCAAATGCCTGCTTCATGCAAAGTTTCACATGAGTGTCGTCCACCACTTCCGCATGATCCATAGTTCCGCTATAACTTGTGGTAAACGATGACGCAATAGCTCTGTTCAAAGAAAACGCTACGTCTTCGGCAGTCATGATATCTCCGTTATGAAATTTAACATTCTCTCGTATTTTGAACGTGATTTCCGTGTTATCATCCGAAAATTCCCAGCTTTCTGCAAGTCCTGGTACAATACCCTCGCCCGGCTGGTTGCGCACCAATGTTTCGTATACCTGGTAGTGGATTATAGATGTGACCGTATCCCTTGCCATATGGCAGTCCATACTGACTATGTCAGCATTGATACTGAAAATCAAGGAATCCTTGGTACCGGTGGTTTCATCCTGCTTCTCTCCGCAGCCTGCAAGCAGACTTGCCAGCATAAGCATGGCAACGGCTAAAGAAAGCACTTTACTTAGCGTTTTCATGATTCTTCTCCTTGCTTCTTTATTTTTGTTGCTGTAAAGCAAAATCCAATTCTCCGTTTTTACTTGCCCGCCTCAAACAGGGTTGCTATAGTGAACTTTATTCCGTTGATATAGTTCTGTATAGTAACATTTTCCCTTGCTGAATGGTGGCCTGAATCCAGTGCCGCAACACCGCATGAACATATAATCGGCAGTTCCGGCCGCACGGTTCTAAGCAGATATGCAGGGCCGCTGCCGAGCTGAGTTATTGACGGCGTCAACGGTTTTTCATACACATTTGCTGCTGCGCGGCTCAACACATCTCTCCATGGCGTATCAACCGGAGTACGTATCGGAAACCCTTCCGCATCAGCATTCACTTCTATATCCGCAAATCCGTTTGCTTCAAGATGTTTGCGTATTTTAAGCAGTATATCGTCTGCTTTTTGGTATGGCACCAGTATTACAGAAAACCGCGCCGATGCTTCATTTGGAATTATATGTCTGAAGCCTTTCCATGGTTCGCCCGACTCAATGCCGTTTATATTGAGCGACGGTTGAAGGAATATCTTCTTTTTCAATTCCAATCCACTCAATCCAAGAAGAAATTCCGATATTTCCTTGCGCTTCAGCATACCGTTCTCATCATACGGGTAGTTTTGAAGTACGTCTATATCTGCCTGCGTCGGATGCGCTACATCATCATAAAAGCCATCTATAAGTATGTTTTCATTTATGTCCTTCAATGTAGCCAATGCCCAAACCAACCGCCACGCGGCATTCGGAAGTTCTGCACCCATTCGGCCATGCTCTTCCCCGTTAGACGATTTGACTTTTAAGGTTACTGTAAGTGTCGATCGTACGCCGAATGCCGCCTCAGGGCTGCCATCAGGCAACGTGCGCCCATTTTCCCATAGGCACAGATCAGCGTCAGTAATTTTTCTAACTGTTTCCGCTTCTTCTTCGACCATGCGGCTTAGGGTAATACTGCCGGTCTCCTCATCTCCATCAAACAAAAACGCCACGCCCGCAGGAATGGAGCCTTTTACAGTCAGTATCGCTTCTATTGCTTGAAGCCTTGCCATAAGCGCACCCTTGTTATCCGATACACCCCTTGCATAAAGCCTTTCGCCCCGCTCTGTAAGCGTGAATGGCGGCGCTATCCAGGCATTTTCATTTCCTTCCGGAACAATATCGTAATGATTATAGAATAAAACAAGCTTCTTTTTGTCAACAGTACGTCGTCCAAATACTATACTTGCTTCATCTGCTTTACCATATTCTTCAGGAGAAAACCCCATACCATCAAGCTTTTCCTTGATCATTCGCCGCGCGTTGCCAAGGCCGTTTTCATCGCCTTTAACGCTGCGCATTGAGCAAAGCCGGGCCAACTCTTCTATATATTGAGCCGACATTCTATCTACATACTTGAATACTTGTTCCATAAATCGCATTTCCTTTTGCGGAATTAAACTGTGTATAGTATACATAAAGCATTGATAAAAAGAAAATATTATTTTATAATCGTAAGCATAACTTCTTATTAACGAATGGGGGGCATTATTATGCAGCTACGCGACATTCAATACGTGGTTACCATTGCGGACATGCAAAGTTTCTCCAAGGCCGCCGAAGCACTGTATATCAGCCAACCTGCGCTTAGCCAATGCATAAAACGCCTGGAAGCAGATCTTGGCGTAGCGCTTTTTGCGCGCAAGCGTAAGCATGTTTTGCTCACACGTGCAGGTGAATTATTCCTTCAGGATGCGCGGCAAATTCTTCAGCTCAGCAGTCATATCACATCACAAATGGAAAACCTTCACGTTCTAAAGCAGGGGAAACTTCACATAGGCATGACGCCTCTGTTTGGCCGCTTTTATTTTGCGCAGTCTTACAACGCCTTTCATACACTATATCCGAACATAGAGATAACCGTCCATGAGGCAACTTCAATTTCTCTGGAGCACTTGCTTGCTGCCGGCAAGATAGATATAGCTCTAATGCCGCTTCCTCTTGCGGACAAAACATTTGAATACGAGGAAATAGTATCGGAAGAAACATTTCTTGCCGTGCCGCCGGATCATCGCATAAACAACGTAATCCCCAAGACCCCCGATGGATGTTTGGGGACAATAGATATGGCAATGTTTCGTGATGATGACTTTATTATGCTTTATCCCGGTCAAAGATTGCGCCAACTTGGCACGGATGCCTGCCGTGCCGCCGGATTTGAACCTCATATAGTATTTGAAACATCTTATGTGGATTCCGCCAATGCTCTTGTTGCTACAGGTATAGGTGTAAGCTTTGTTCCATATATGATCTTTGCTACGCGCAAAGATAACGGCGGCGTTGTATACTATCATATAAATGGAATAAATGCCACGCGAAACCTTGTAGCCGCTTACGAAGATGCTTCGCAGTTATCTCCCGCAGCCAAAGCATTTATCCGTATAACGCGTGATCTTTTGCGTCAATAGGATAAAACATGTCTAATCGCCATATTCCCCCCTTGCAAACCCGTGGATTTGTGCTAAAATCTCGGCATAGATTTTGCGGAGGTAATTACAAATGGCTAAGGAAACAAACGCTGCCCTGCAAAAGCAGGTGATATATTCCGTTTATGTGCGCAACCATACGCCGGAAGGCACCTTTGCCGCCGTGACGGGCGACCTTGACCGCATACGTGCGCTGGGCACGGACATAATATGGTTCATGCCGATTCATCCCATAGGTATAGTGGGCAAGAAGGGCACGCTCGGCTGCCCGTATGCCAACCGTGATTACAGAAGCGTTAACCCCGAATACGGCACGCTGGACGATTTTAAGGCGCTTGTGGGCGAAATACACGCGCGCGGCATGAAATGCATGATAGACGTTGTATATAACCATACCTCGCCCGATTCCGTGCTTTATAATGAGCATCCGGAGTTCTTTTACCATAATGCCGCCGGCAAGCCCGGCAACAAAATGGGCGACTGGGCGGACGTTATAGATTTGGATTACAATAACCGCGCCCTTTGGCAATACCTTACGGATACGCTCGTTATGTGGGCAAAGATTGTGGACGGCTTCCGCTGCGACGTGGCGTCATTCGTGCCGGTGGAGTTCTGGCGGCAGGCACGCAACGCCGTGGCTAAGGTCAATCCGGACTGCATATGGCTTGCGGAGACGGTGCATTTAAGCTACGGCTGCTTGGCCCGCAGGCAGGGCATATATTCAGCGCTTGATTACGACGCTTATTCCGCGTTCGACATGGAATACGAATACGACGTGCGCGAGGTTTTTGATAAATATCTGCGCGGTGAAGCTGCCCTGAGCCACTACATGGACATGCTCAATTTTCAGGAAGGCTGCTACCCCGCCAACTACAATAAGCTGCGCTTCCTTGAAAACCATGACCAGCCGCGCATATGCTCCTTCGTGCGCGATGAACGCGCGCTTATCAATTACACCGCCATGCTCTATTTCATAAAGGGCACAACTCTCATATACGCCGGTCAGGAGTTTGAAAACGACCATCTGCCCAGCCTTTTTGACATAGATAAGATGGACCGCGATACCGGGCGCGACATAAGCGGCCTTATGCGCACGCTTTACGGCATAAAGCAGCGCTTCGGCGAAGCGGACTGGTTTGCCGCAGCAGCGGATGATACAAACGACATTGCCGTTATGCAGCGCGGAAGCCAAGGCAAGCGGTTCGTGGGCATATTCTCGCTGAAGGCTAAAGGGGCGGACGTAAGCATAGCCGTGCCGGACGGCGAATACGAAAACCTGATAGACTCCTCTACCGTTACCGTAAGCGGCGGCATGCTGCATTGCGGCGGCAAGCCCATAATATTCCGGGCTGAGCGAAGCTATAACGCATTATAAAGTCAGGCCCGTGCATAAGCGCGAGTCTTTTTTGCTGTTCGTTCTTGATTTTGCTTTTATGGTGTACTATGCTGTGCGCAGAATCAAGTTGTAGGTACAACAACATAGTTGTAGTTACAACATTATTACGGAAGGAACGGCTTTACATATGGAACATCCTGCACGGAAAATAACCAAAATAGCGCGCGAGGCGGAGCGGCTGGTGCTGCTGGCAATGCGCCGCGACGGCATAGGCACGGCGGAAATAGACTGCATACACGCAGTGCGCCACCACCCCGGCATAACGCAGACGGAGCTTGCAGCGGCGCTGAACAGCGATAAGCCCGCCATAGCGCGGCGGACGGCCAGCCTTGAGCGCAAGGGCTATCTTCGCCGCGAGCCGAATCCGGAGGACGGCCGCAGCCACCTCCTTTTCCCTACCGAGAAGGCCGAAGGGCTGCGCAACGCCAAGGCGGACGCGGAGAATCTTTTTTACGAATACATTATGGCAGGGCTTGGCGAGGCGGAACGCACGGCGTTCCTCAGCGCGCTCGATACGCTTTATACCCGCTCCAAAGAGGAAAGCCGCGCGGGCTTCCCGCACATAATTATGGATGAGGCTAAGCATGAAACCGAAGAATAGCTTTAAGCCGGACAGCATAGGCGCGTATTTCCGCATGGAATGGCTGCCGCTTGCGTTCATTGTGCTTTCCGGACTTGTGTACAACATTGGCCTTGTGGCGATGCCGTGGTTTGAAGGTAAGCTTGCGCAGACCCTTTCGGACATATTGGGCGGCAAAGCGCCCGAAGGGGATGTTGTGCTTTCGCACGTTGTATTCGGTTATGATGAGCGGATAGTATTGAACGATATATCTTTCACGGTGAAGCAGGGCGAGCAGGTGACGCTCGTTGGCCGCACGGGCGCGGGCAAGAGCACCATATTCAAGCTGCTGCTGGGGCTGTATAAGCCAAATTCCGGCGCGATAACGATAGGCGGCAGGGATGCCGCGGATATTGCGGAGACGGAAGCAAGGGTGCTGGATGCGCTCAGGCGCGCATCGGCAGGGCGCACGGTGCTTTCAATATCCCACAGGGTGTATGAAAGCCTTGGCGGCAGAATCATTCAAGTGCAAGCAGCTTCCTGATGCTCACAAGCTCGCATTTACGGCGCTTGAATACGGCAACGCTTTCAAAGCCCTTTTCAAGCGCCAGCATATACGCTTCCTTCAGGCCCATGCCGAACTGAGGTATGCTGTGCGCATCGGTACCAACGGTTATAAGCCTGCCGCCGAGCGCGCGGTAGCGATCGAGAAGGTAAGCGTATTCCGGCATTATATATGGCTTTTTGCCGGCGTTTATCTCTATCGCCTGCCCGCGCCTTATAAGCGTACGCAGCATTGAATCTATGCTTGATTGATAGCGCGCCATGTCAACGTCCATGCCGTCGCGCTGCATCATGTATCTTAGCGGATAGGGCACATGGGCAAGCGAATCGAAATTGCCCCACTCCACCAGCTTTTCAAGCTGAATAAAATAATCGTCAAGATATTTATAGCATATGTCCGTATCGGTATAATCAACAAAATAGTAATCCTTATAGTCAAGCTTTTCGCTTGCGTTATGTATGGAGCCGAGCACAAAGTCCACCTCCGGCTCCGCATCAAGCACGCTTTCGGCCGCAGCGAAGCCATATGGCGCGTTGCCAAGCTCTATGCCGTTATTTACTATTATGCGTCCTCCGGCGCAGGCAAGGGCGCGCTGCTGCGCCATGCGCGTGCCTTCCCAATCGTAATCGGAAACAAACTTGCCATAGCTATCCACAACATCGTAATGATCGGTAAAGCACAGCCCGTAAAAGCCCCGCTTTACAGCCTCTGCAACAACGTCCTCCCGCGGGACGGACGAATCGAACGACATGGAAGAATGTATGTGCGCGTCAAACATGGCTTAGCTACCTCATATCTATAACTATTCTATGATAAATCATACCACACCAGCTGTCCATTCTCAACCGCTTTATGGCATTGCCCGAAACTTGGGGATTTATTGTTAGGCATACCATATGTGTCCGCTTAAATTCATCGAACTACACAATATATCGTGTATTGGAATATTTTATTATAACAATATATAGACAAATTGTGCCGCAGGGGATATAATAAGCTAACGGGTGCACAGGCGGTCATGCGCAGGGCATCAAAGCGCCATGCGGCTCGGTTTTATATTTGCAGAGGGGTATTTTTATTATGAAGATAATCAAGAGGAACGGCTCGGAGGCCGCGTTTGACATTTCAAAGATAATCGTTGCCATAGGCAAGGCCAACGCAACCGTTGACGAAAGCATCCGCATGACGCCGGTGCAGATACAGCGCATAGCCGAAAGCGTTGTATTAAGCTGCGAAAGGCTCGGCCGCTCCCCCAGCGTTGAAGAGGTTCAGGACATGGTGGAAAAGCAGATTATGGCGCACGGCGCGTTTGAGGTGGCCAAGAATTACATTACCTATCGCTATACGCGCACGCTCGTCCGCCAGTCCAACACCACGGACGATAAAATACTCAGCCTTATAGAATGCAATAATGAGGAAGCAAAGCAGGAAAACTCCAACAAGAACCCCGTTGTCAATTCCACCCAGCGCGACTATATGGCGGGCGAGGTTTCGCGCGATATTACCAACCGCATACTGCTGCCAAAGGAAATAGTTGAAGCGCACAACGAAGGCGTTATCCATTTCCACGATACGGACTATTTTGCCCAGCATATGCATAACTGCGACCTTGTGAACCTTGAGGACATGCTGCAAAACGGCACCGTTATAACCGGCACCCTTATAGAGCGGCCGCACAGCTTTTCCACCGCGTGCAACATTGCAACGCAGATAATTGCGCAGGTTGCCTCCAACCAATACGGCGGGCAGAGCATATCGCTTGCCCATCTTGCGCCGTTTGTTGACGTTTCCCGCAAAAAGATACGCGCTCAGGTGGAAGCGGAGATGGACGACCTTGGCGTTGAGCGGGACGAAGCGAAGCTTTCCGCAATAGTTGAAAAGCGCCTGCGTGAGGAAATACGCCGCGGCGTGCAGACTATACAATATCAGGTGGTAACGCTTTTGACCACAAACGGTCAGGCGCCGTTCGTAACGGTATCCATGTATCTGGGCGAGGCTAAGAACGAGCAGGAAAAGAAAGACCTTGCCATGGTTATTGAAGAAACGCTTTTGCAGCGCTATCAGGGCGTTAAGAACGAAAAGGGCGTTTGGGTAACGCCTGCGTTCCCAAAGCTTATATACACGCTGGACGAGGACAATATTTACCCCGATTCGCCGTATTATTACCTTACGGAGCTGGCTGCGAAGTGCACCGCAAGGCGCATGGTGCCGGACTATATTTCCGCGAAGAAAATGCGCGAGCTTAAGGGTGACGTTTACACCTGCATGGGCTGCCGCAGCTTCCTTACGCCGGACAGGTTTACCGACGCGGGCGTGGGCAACATTGCAAACGCGCTCAATTACGAACCCGGCAAGCATAAATACTACGGCCGCTTCAACCAGGGCGTTGTTACCATAAACCTGCCGGACGTGGCACTTTCCTCCGGCGGAAACGTGGAAAAATTCTGGCAGATATTCGAAGATCGGCTGGAGCTTTGCCACAGGGCATTGCAATACAGGCACAACCGTCTTAAAGGCACGCTGAGCGACGCCGCGCCCATACTTTGGCAATACGGCGCATGCGCGCGGCTGAAGAAGGGAGAGCCTATAGACAAGCTGCTTTACGATGGGTATTCCACAATATCGCTTGGCTACGCGGGGCTTTACGAATGCGTAAAGTTCATGACAGGCCGCAGCCATACGGACCCCACGGCCACCCCGTTCGCCCTGCAGATAATGCAGAAAATGAACGACAAGTGCAAGCAATGGAAGGAAGCGGAGAACATAGACTATTCCCTTTACGGCACCCCGCTTGAATCCACAACGTATAAATTCGCCAAATGCTTACAGAAGCGTTTCGGCATAATCCCCGGCGTGACGGACAAGGGCTACATCACCAATTCCTATCACGTTCACGTTACCGAGAAGATAGACGCCTTCACGAAGCTGGGCTTTGAGGCGCAGTTCCAGCATCTTTCCCCCGGCGGGGCCATAAGCTACGTTGAGGTGCCGGACATGCAGAACAATATTGAGGCCGTTTTGCAGGTGATGCGCTTTATTTACGACAATATTATTTACGCCGAGCTTAATACAAAGAGCGATTATTGCCAGAAATGCGGCTGGGACGGCGAAATAACCATTAAGGAGCAGGACGGCAAGCTTGTATGGACCTGCCCGCAATGCGGCAATCAGGACCAGGACACCATGAACGTTGCCCGCCGCACCTGCGGCTACATCGGTACGCAGTTCTGGAACCAGGGCCGCACGCAGGAGATTAAGGACAGGGTGCTGCACTTATAATGTATTACAGCGAGATTAAAAAGACCGACATTGCAAACGGGCTGGGCGTTAGGGTAACGCTGTTCGTGTCCGGCTGCAACAGGCATTGCAAAAACTGTTTCAACAGGGAAACATGGAGCTTTACAAACGGCAAACCGTTTGATGCGGATACTGAGCGGGAGCTTATGGAAGCGCTCGCTCCTTCCTATATAAACGGGCTTACGCTGCTGGGCGGGGAGCCTATGGAGCCGCAGAACCAGGCGGCGCTGCTTCCCTTCGTGCGCCGCGTTAAGGAACGCTTCCCCTCAAAGGACATATGGTGCTACACGGGCTGCACGCTGGAGCGGGACCTGCTTTCCCCCTCCCCCTACCGCTGCGATGCAACGGACGAGCTGCTCGGCCTTATAGACACGCTGGTTGACGGCGAATTTATAGAGGAGCGCAAGAACCTGAAGCTGATGTTCCGCGGCAGCGACAATCAGCGCATAATAGATATGCGCCGCACCCGCGAAGCAGGGCATACGGTCACGGACGAAAGGTTCGTGTAAAGGTACTATAACAGCCTTACGCACATCTGCGTCACTTGCGTCACTATCGTCGAAACAGGCTAAATGTCTGGCTTTTTTCTCCGACGCAGCTTCGACGATGAATTTCTGCGTCGAAGAACGAGGGTTGCGCAAGCAGTGAAATCCGTTCTTCATAAGGCTCCCCTTTACGGGGAGCTGTCGGCGTAGCCGACTGAGGGGTTGAAACAAACAGGGAGCTGCAAGCTGCTTTATAACCCCTCCGGCTCACTACGTTCGCCACCTCCCCTTCCAGGGCAGGCTTAATATGTAAGCTTGTAAAGCGCACTATAAGGCGCCACCGCTTGCGGGGGAGCTGGCAAACCGAAGGTTTGACTGAGGGGTTGAGATAAAAAGCGAAGCCACGGGCGGGCCGCCAATGACGGCCCCTACAACGCCTAAGCGCAATTACACTGCTTGCGCAACCCTCGTTCTTCGACGCAGAAATTCATCGTCGAAGCTGCGTCGGAGAAAAAAGCCAGATATTTAGCCTGTTTCGACGATAGTGACGCAAGTGACGATAGTGCGCAAGGCCGTTATAGTGCTTTAACGCTTGCCGCTCTTTCGTATTGCGCGGTGAATATCACCTCCAGCGCAATGCCCGCTATTATCACAAGGAAGCCTATAAGGCCAACAGCGTCCGGCAGTTCGTGCATGAATATAGCCACCCAAACGGGGCTTAAAACCATCTCCATGGGGCTTATCATGCTGGCGCGGGCAGCGGTGGTGTACCTCAGGCCAAGGGTATAGAACACATAGCCGCCGCCGAACTGCACTATGCCAAGGGCTAAAAGCGTTACCCAGCCGACTGTATCCATTGTGAAAAGCTGCGCAACGGAGTCGCGGCAGAACAGCGGCAGTATGACCGCCGCCATGAAAAGATTGTTTATGGCGGTTATGCCAACGGGATTGTCCCCGCCAAGGTCCTTGCCAAGCTGCGTGACCACGGCGAAGGAAAGGCCGGTAGTGAGGGCGATAAGGTTGCCTATAAGCGTTACGCCCTCCGCCTTTGAAAACATGGATATAACAACCCCCGCCGTAAGCACCGCCAGCGGTATCACCCGCCGCTTTATGAACGGATAACCCTTCACGCGGGAATATATATACAGCCATATGGGCGAGGTGAACTGCATACCCACGGCTATTGCCGCGCTGGTAAGCTTTATTGCCGTAACCACGCCAACGCTGTTCAGCGTGAACGCTACCGCCATAAGCAGCATTTTGGGGCTGAATTTAAGCTTCTTGGGCCGTATGAACGGCGCAAGCACAAGGCCCGCTATCAGCGCGCGCATAGCGCCTATAAGCATGCTTGGCAGCTGGATATTCTTCACCAGTATTGAATTGGTGCTCCACAGCACCGCCGCTATGAACACCAGCAGCATTCCCAGCGTATTCTTGTTCTTCATATTAAATGTTCTCCCCGACAAGCTTTTTAAGCTTCCTCAGTGTGCCGTCCTCGCACGCGGCGCAAATTTTCGTGCCGGTTTCGGTATGCTCCTCGCTCAGTATCCGCGCCTCGCTGTGCAGCAGCGCAACGGCCTCGTATTTGTCATAAGGAATGGTCAGCTCTATTGTGCTGTGCGATGCGCTCAGCAGCTTTTCCACCCGCTCAAGCAGGCTCTCCATCCCCTCCCCCGTTGCGGCGGAAACGAATGCGTCGTCCTCCGTGCCGCGCGGGCGGCTGTCAATGCGGTCTATCTTGTTGTATACGTTTATGCGCGGCGTGTCCCCCGCGCCAAGGCTTGCTATAACGTCCTCCACAACGCGCATCTGCGCATCGTAATGGTCGCACGAAATGTCCACAACGTGCAGTATAAGGTCCGCGTTTGAAACCTCCTCAAGCGTGGATTTGAACGCCTCTATCAGGTCATGCGGCAGCTTGTTTATGAAGCCCACCGTGTCGGAAAGCAATATGTCAAGCCCGTTTGGCAGCGTTATCTGCCTAACAACAGGGTCAAGCGTTGCAAAAAGCTTATCCTCCGCCAGCACTCCCGCGTTTGATACGGCGTTTAGGAACGTGCTCTTGCCCGCGTTTGTGTATCCAACCAGCGCCACCAGCGGCGTTGCGTTCTTCTCCCGCCGTTCCCGCCTGAGAGAGCGCTGCTTTTCAACCTCCTTCAGCTCCTCCCCCAGCTCGAATATGCGCCTGCGTATGCGCCGCCTGTCTATTTCCAGCTTCTTTTCGCCCGGGCCGCGCGTGCCTATGCCGCCGCCCAGCCTGCTAAGCGCCGTGCCCTGCCCCGTAAGGCGGGTAAGGTTATATTTCATCTGCGCAAGCTCAACCTGCAATGCGCCCTCGCGGCTTACTGCCCGCTGCGCAAATATGTCCAGTATAAGCGCCGTGCGGTCTATTACCTTAACGCCCAGCCGCGTTTCAAGGTTCCTCAGCTGGCTTCCCGTCAGCTCGTCGTCGAATATAACCAGCTCCGCTTCCGTTTCGCTGCATAATAGGCTCAGCTCGTCCACCTTGCCGCTGCCTATATACGTTGCGTTGTCCGGCGTGCGCCGCTTCTGTATGCTGCGCGCGACCACGTTCGCCCCCGCCGTTTTTGCAAGCTCCGCCAGCTCCTCTATCGTGTCGTACCCTTCGTCGTTTTCAAGGCCCACCAGCACCGTCCTTTCGGGGATATCGTCCTTGGTGTCCTTGGTGCTGCTTTTCAGCCTGTCGTCGGATACATATATTTCCTCTATAAGCTGCCTCTGCGGCAGTTTATATGGCCTCAGCGGGCCGTATATGAGCACCTCCCGCTCCTCGCCCACGGCTTCGCCAATGTAGCCCGCGTAAAGCGAGGTGGCCGTGCCGTCCTCCTTAACGCCCACCGCCGCCATGCAGTCCAGCCGCATGCTCCTAAGCGTCCCTATGTCCACTCCGCTCAGCCTGCCGTCCCCGCCGGGGTGTGTGTGCAGGCATCTTACGCCGCAAAGCCTGTCCTCGTTGCGTACAAGGCGCACGGAGGGCATGCTCACCTTAGACCCGTCCCCTACGGACACGTCCTCTATGCTGCCGCTGCGGCTTATATAAACGCTTATTTCGCGGCGTATCGCGCCCGTAAGCGCGCAAAGCTCGGCTATCAGCTCGTGCGAGGCAAACTCGTATTGCCCCTGCGTCATATCATAAATGGCGGCTATGCGCTCCAATACCGCGTCGCGTATTCCTTCGGTATTGCCGTTCACCTTTTTCTGCATAGGCGTCAACTCTCCTTTCAAAAAATACAATTTGGATTATACCATATAAACAGCTATAAACAAGCATAAAAAAAGCCAGCCCTTGCTCATTTGAGAAGGACCGGCTGTTGGTTACGATGCTATGAATCAGTTAGCGGCGGCTTCCTCGACCGCGTAAACGCTGACCTGCTTGCGGCCAAGATGCTTGGTCTCGAAGCGGACAACGCCATCAACCTTGGCAAAAAGGGTATCGTCCTTGCCTATGCCAACGTTGTTGCCGGGATGGAAGTGGGTGCCCCTCTGCCTGACCAGAATGTTACCGGCCAGAACGAACTGCCCGTCAGCCCTCTTGGGCCCAAGACGCTTGGATTCGCTGTCGCGTCCGTTACGGGTACTGCCAACGCCCTTCTTATGAGCAAAAAGCTGCAGATTGATCATCATCGTGTTACACCTCCCTATCAGTCAATTTGATGTAATCACCGTTTGTTTCGGCAAGCGAGGCTATGCTCGCCGCCATCGTGTTAAGTATCAGCTCCGCGTCGTGCTGCTGAGCGGCCGATATTTTCTTCGGAAGCATACAATACATATACCCGTCTGAAATATCAAGCGCAATCTCAAGGCCTATGACCTCTTTCAGCCCTATTACCGCCCCCTGCGTAAGCGCGCTTATCGCCGCGCACACAATGTCGCTGCCTTCTTCGGCGTAACCCGTGTGCCCCTCGGCTTCAAAGCCTATTGCGTGGGACCGGCTGCGGAACAGAGTAATTCTTGTCATGTCTTTTGTTAACCTATGGTGTTGATCTTAACCTTGGTATACGGCTGACGATGACCCTGCTTCTTGCGGATGTTCTTCTTGGCCTTGTACTTGAACACCACAACCTTATCGCCCTTGGTCTGTTCCATGACTTCCGCCTTGGCGCAAACGCCTTCAACCACGGGCTTGCCTATGGTCACGTTCTCGCCGTCGCAAAGCATCAGAACCTCGAAGCAAACCTCAGCACCGGCTTCCAGATCGAGCTTTTCGACCAAAATCTCATCGCCCGCTTCAACCTTGTACTGCTTGCCTCCGGTACGGATAATAGCGTACATTTGCTGCACCTCCTATTCCCCAATCTCGCCCGCGACACGGCGGCGCTGTTCACGCGCTTCAAAAAAGCCGTCGCAGAGCGGCTCACCTGCGTATTTTAGCATAGGGCCGCGCCCGTGTCAACAACAGTTTCGCCCTTTTTGCCTATCTTTTTGGCATCCCGCTTCTTTCCTATGGCGTTTTGCCGCGCATAATGGAAAATATACTGCTGCACAATGCCGCTTTCGCTGCCCAGCGCGCGTATCGCCCGCTCCGTTTCCTGCCGCCGTGCCTTTTCCCCGCCGAAATAAATCTCGCTCAGCGCGCGGCCTATCCATACGTCAACGGGGAATGCGTCCGTATGCCCAAGGCCGAACAACAGCACGCAGTCCGCAACCTTCGGTCCAACGCCGTAAAACGTGAGCAGTTCCTTCCGCGCCGCGTCAAGCGGCATATCGCGCAGCTTTTCAAGCCCGTATCCTTCCGCAATGCGCCTTGCGCTCTTTATTATATACGGCGCGCGGTACCCTGCGCCTATGGCTAAAAGTTCGCTTTCCTCCCGCGCGGCAATGGCATCGGGCTTTGGAAAAAGGAAGTACTCCTTGCCGTCAAGCTCCGCCCTTTCCCCGCAGAGCGCGCACAGCCGCTCCACTATTCCCGCAATGCGGCCAATGTTGTTGTTTGCCGAGATTATGAATGTTATAAGCGCCTCGAACGCATCCTGATTGAACACCCTTATGCCCGTTGCGCAGGGTATGCACATTTTAAGCTGCTCATCATGGCTAAGCCGTTCCTCTATGGCGGCGTAGTCGCGTTCCAAATCAAAATAATGTATCCATTCCGCTGCTTCCCCTTCCGCGCAGGGATATATGCTCAGCGTGTCCCCCGCCTGCCTTGCGTGGACAACCCTGCCCAACGCGGGCGCGGTAAAGCCGCCGTTATCCTCATGCCAGCGGAAGCTTTGCCCGCATGCGCAGCTGCGCGAAAGATCGAGCCTGTCTATGCCGTCCACATACAGCGTGTTGTTTACAACCGTGCTGTGCTTATACATGCTTATTCACCTCCGCCGAACATACCGCCCGTAACATCCGGCGTGGGCGTGGGCACAGCCGTTGCCGTTGCGGCGGGGGTATCCATAGGCTCCGCCGTCTGCATGGGGGTCGGGTATACCCATGGCGAGGTTTCCGTCGGCACGGGCGTTGGCGTTGCGCGGTTAGGACGCTTGGTTGGTTTCGCCGTGGGCTTTATCGTTGCCGTGGGTTTCACCGTTGCCGTTGGTTTCACTGTTGGTGTCGGCGTGGGCTTGACCGTTGCGGTAGGCTCCGCTGTTGGTGCTGCCGTGGGCTTTGCCGTTTGCGTGGGCTGCACCGTAGGCGTAGGCTCCGCGGTCGGTTCCGCCGTGGGCTGTTCAGGCTCCGCCGTGTCGCTCATCTCGGGCGTTGGCGCGGGCTCGGCCGCGTTTGCGCCGCCGTTAGCCTTGCTCAGCATTATTATCAGCGCTATGTTCAGCGCCGCGCTGAGTATAAGCAGCACCGCCAGTATGCCTATCGTGCGCTTGAACGCGCGCCTTGTTCTCATAATTGTCATAGTCTCACTTCCGTTTTATTCCGCATTTGCCTTGGCTATAAGCGCGGCAATGTATTGTCCCTCGGCGCTGTCCGCCGCGTACTCATCCGCAAGCTTTATCGCAACCGAATATACGCTCAGCTTAACCTCGTCCCCGTAATGCGTAATTTCGCCTTTGGCGTTTTCCGCTATGATATACGGCCTAAAGCTGTGCTCCGCCTTCAGCGCGGCAATGTTATCGATATTCGCCGCAAACAGCGCCATTCCGTCCGCCACGGCGGATACCTTATCGTACTTAGCTCCGTTTTCGGTATAATATGCTCTCTGCTTTTCGCCGTCCGCTATAACGCCGTATTCCTTTATGGTATATCCGGCAATGGTTCCGCCGTCGTGCGCGGCAATATCAATGCCGAAGCGCACCCTTATGCCGTAATCGCCGCTCAGCTTAATCGCCGCGCCGTAATAGCTCAGCGAATCCTCAAGCCCCGTAGGCTCGTCAAACTGCTCCCCGCTGCCCTGGAATATCAGCGCGGAATACCGCGCGGGGATATAGCCTACACCACTTGTGGTGTTAACCTTGTGCCAGCCCGGCGCGGCGTTGGCCTCTATCAATTCAAGCACAGTGCCCTTCTCAACGGTGCATAGTGCCGTCGTCATGCTGTCCGGCTCCGGCCAAACGGAAATATTTTTGCTTATATTCGCCGTAGTCACCCGCACTGGCGTTCTTTCAAGCGTGCTTGCCGCAATGTAGCCCGATACGCTGCCGCAGCTCACATGCGCCCATTTGCCGCTTATCTCGCTTACGAACACGGTTTCGCCCGCCTGTATGGCAGCTATGACCGCCGAAGCGGCGCTCTTTTGGCTGAACACCCGCGCCGTACTGCCCAGCACCCGCGCATCGTACCTTACCGAAGGCTTTGCCTGTATCGCGGGGCGGGATATGTCCGAAGCAAGGGGAGCTATGGAGCTTTGGGGGAAATAGAAATCCAAAATAGCATCGTATTTATGCCCCTCCAAGGCCCTGTATTTTGCGCCGTATTGGCTCAGCCCCGTTCCGCTTGCGTTCCTTGCGTGGCGTATGGTATAGGATGTTACAACGCCGTTCGTTACATTCTCCTTAAGCCAGTAGCATTTAAGCCCTCCTGTTACAAAGAAGCCAAGCGGCCTTCCGTTTGCCGGATTAACATAAAAGTCCTTCTCGCCAACATTTGTGCTCACAGTCCCTATCTGCTGCGTTCCGTTTATAGTAACGCCATAGAATACTATATCAACCGAACAGAAATGGTTGCAAACTTGGTCAGCCGTCATGCTTGAGCGGTTATGGTGCGTGCAGGACATATCCAAGCATTTCGGCACGGATATGCTTAGGCTTTGATATGCCGCGCTCGATACCGCGTATCCGCTTGCCGTAAGATTAGGAATAAGCACGTTGGCAACAAGCGACTGCACATATGCGTTGGACGCAATGTAGCTTACCGGAATTTCAACATATTCGACATAATTTTTGCCCGATACCTTAAGGTCGTATATATCTTCGCGGACGCTCTCCTTGCCGCAGCCCTTTTCGCCTTCTCCCCAGTAATTCGCCGTCACCTCCGTATCGCCGCCGTTGGTTCCGGTGTAATGCACGCGCAGCACCTTGCCTTCGTAGTACAGTATATTCCCTGCCGTGGCCTGCACCGCTGCTTTGCACCAATCGGTTATGCCGAAATACGCCTGTGATTTGCTGGTATCGTATACATCAAACACAAGGCTTGACCCTGTTTTGTTCATTGCGAACGTTCTTGCCGCAACCGCCTGAGCTTTTTGGGCTTCAACCGGCCAGCCCTTCGCCTGGTTTTGCTTATTCTCCTTGCCCATTTCGGCAGCAACAACGCCCTGTATATAATCCTCCATATATACGTTGTTCACAAGATACAGCCCTGCCCAACGCTTGCTGTAGCTTCCGGTTTTATCAAAGTAATATATGTTCAAGTCGCCGCGATAGGTTCTGTCCGTATCGCTATTGCCCATTGATACGCTGTCAACCTTAACGCAGTTGTTCGCATGGCCGCTTTCAAACTCCTTAAAGCTTACCGAGGCGCCGCTGTAAAGGAGCGTTCCGAACGCGGAATAAAGGCTTACGGCCGAATTTTCGGCCTTTACGGTATATGCCGCTTCATCCTCCGCTATAAACAATGCGTTGCCCGCCGCGTCATGCACGGCATAGTTACCGTATATCCTTACGGTTGATTTCGAATGGTTCCTTTGGCTTATAAGCACGCGCACCTTGCGCACGTCGTATGTATCAACTCCCCTGACCGCATACGGTGCAATGCCGCCGGGCAGCCTGCTTTCATCAAGGTATATATGGCGCATATCCTCGGGGATTTCGGATTCATAGCTGTCATCGGGATCTTCAAAGCTGCTGCACGGTATATATTCCGGCTCCTCATTGCCGTTTACGTAGTCCCCGCCCGTGCCGCCCTCGGCTTGGGTTCCTTCGCCGCCGGTATTCGGCTCTATGGCCGTCCAGCCCTCCGCCATGCCCGTGCAGAAGGCGAACAGCATTGTTATAGTCAATACAGATGCAAGTGCTTTCTTCATGGCTGCTCTCCTTTTACTCAGCGTGCATTTGGCGCGCCAGTTCGTATATCAGTATTCCCGCCGCAACCGCCGCGTTGAGCGATTCCGCAAAGCCGTACATGGGCAATCTGTACTTGTGGCACATATCCGCAACATTATCGCTCACTCCGTTGCCCTCGTTGCCTATAACAAGGCACATCCGCTCCGTTGCCGCGGGCAGCGTGCCTTCGCCCTTCAGGTGGCCGCACACAAGCGTATAATCCTGCCGTTTAAGCTTTTCTATCTCCGTTGGCAGATCGCCCTGCCATACGGGCATATGGTATATCGACCCCATCGCGGCGCGCAGCGGCTTTGGCGCATACGGATCGGCGCAGCCGCTGCCAAGCAGCAGCCCTACCGCGCCCATGGCATCCGCCGTTCTGAGTATTGTGCCAAGGTTGCCCGGGTCCTGCACCGCGTCCAGCGCAACAATAAGCCCCTCCGGATAATATTCCGGCACGGGTACGCTGGGCGTTTTAACCGTTGCGCAGACCCATTGCGGCGTTTCCGTAAGGGTAAGCGTTTCCATAACGCTGCGCTTTAATGTATATACCCTTGCGCCCGCCCCCTCAAGCACGGCTGCCATAAGCTCGTGCCCTTCTTCAATAAAGGCTTCGTGTATTTCCGCGCCCGATATCACGGCCTCGCGCACAAGCCTGTCCCCTTCAATAAAATGCAGGCCCTGCTCCAGCCTGCCCTTCCTTGTGGCAAGCTGGCGCGCACGTTTCACGGTTTCGTTGCGTGTACTTTCAATAAGCTGCATGGCAATTCTCCTTATCGGCCGTTAGTTCTTCTTATTATAGCATAAGGCGGGCCATTTTCAAAATCGCCAATATTATTAAATAAGTGTTAATTATATGTTGCCAAGTTTTAGATATGGTGGTACAATGGCTGTGGTTCGCTGAGTTAAATGATTTGGCGGATACGTTATGAAAGGAGTCGCGAGGTAAATATGTACAACACCGTATTCTTTGCTGCATTGGTTCCCGCATTGAAGGGAAAAGTTATGTCCTCGCGGCCGTATAGCTGTATTCAGCCCTAAACGGGGCTTAATCGGCGCCATGTGATATCACGGCCGTGGACAAATGCAGTCTGCGGCTTTTTTGTTGCCGCGGGCAAGTTCAAATTCAGGATTGGAGGGATCACGCTTTGGAAGCATCAACAACACAAAAGAACCGTAAGCTCAATTTTGCGCTGCTGAAACGCCTCACGCGCGGGAGCATAGGGTATTTGGCGCTGGGCGCGCTTTGCCTTATATTGGCAATAGCCGCGGCGTACATTGTGCCTATCGTAACAAGCTTTACTATTGACTATGTCCTTGGCGACAAGCCGAGCAATCTGCCCGCATTTATAATGGATATTATCGATTCATGGGGCGGGCGGGACTTTTTGCGCAGCCATCTTTACATTTGCGCATTGGCCCTTATATTCTTCACGATACTCAACGGCGTTGCAACGTATTTCCGCCGCAGCTGCATAGCCAATGCATCGGAAACCGTGGCCATGACCACGCGGAATGCCCTCTATGAGCATCTTCAGGCCGTGCCGTATGATTACCATAAGCATGTTTCAACGGGCGATTTGGTGCAGCGCTGCACGTCCGACGTTTCAACCGTGCGCCGCTTCATATCCATGCAGCTTCTTGAAATGCTAAGGACCATAGTTATGGTGGTTATCGCAGCCGGCATAATGTTTTCCATCAATGTTAAGATGAGCCTTATTTCAATGGCGCTGCTGCCCGTGCTTTTCGGCGTAAGCTTCGTTTACTTCAAGGGAGTTAAAAAGCAGTTCACATTGAGCGACGAAGCAGAAGGCGTGCTTTCGGCAACATTGCAGGAAAACCTGACGGGTGTTCGCGTTGTGCGCGCATTCGGCCAGCAGAAGGACGAAATAGAGAAGTTCGATCGCTGCAGCCGCGACTTCAGGGACAAAACGTTCCATCTTTCCAAAATGCTTGCCGTGTATTGGGGCGGCAGCGACGCCATGGGATACCTTCAGATAGCCATCTCCCTTATGGCGGGCATAATAATGGCCGTTAAGGGCGAAATAACCCTTGGCAACATGCTCATATTCACCACCTATACAGGTATGCTCACCTGGCCCGTGAGGCAGCTGGGCAGGATACTGGCGGACCTTGGCAAGGCAAGCGTATCCCTTGGCAGGATAGACGAAATACTATCCGCCCCGGCAGAGGAGGAGCCCGGCTCCGCGCTGAAGAGCGAAATACACGGCAAGGTTGAATTCAAGCATGTATGCTTCGGCTACGATAGGTTTGACGATGTTCTAAGCGACATTTCATTCACAGCCAACCCCGGCGAAACAATAGCCATACTCGGCTCCACCGGCAGCGGCAAAACCAGCCTTGTGCAGCTTTTGCAGCGGCTTTACACCTGCACCGCGGGCGAAATAGACATAGACGGCGTGAACATAAACGACATTGAGCACGGCCATTTGAGGAAGAACATAGGCATAGTGCTGCAGGAGCCGTTCCTCTATTCCCGCACCATAATGGAAAACATACGCATGATAGACCCGCGCATGAGCGAGGAGCAGGTGCACGAAGCGGCGCGCATAGCCTGCGTGCACGACGTTATAGAGGGCTTTGAAAACGGATACGACACAGTGGTCGGCGAACGCGGCGTTACCCTTTCCGGCGGGCAGAAGCAGCGCGTGGCAATAGCCCGAATGCTTATGCAGAACGCGCCCATATTGATATTTGACGATTCAATGAGCGCGGTTGATACGGAAACGGACGCATCCATACGCGCCGCGCTGAAGCACCGCCGCGAAAGCACCACCACCTTCATAATATCCCACCGCATAACTACCCTTTGCGAAGCGGACAAAATACTGGTGCTGGAGCACGGCAAGCTGGTTGAGCAGGGCACGCACGAGGAGCTTATAGCCAAGCCCGGCCTTTACCGGCGCATAGCGCGCATACAGAACGCGCTTGAAGAAGAATTGAAGCAGGAAGGAGGCGGCAGCAATGAGTAATACCGCAATACGGGAGCAGGATTACGAAAAGGACGTAAAGGTTGATTTTTCGATATGGAAACGCCTTCTTGCCTATGTTTTCCGCTATAAGAAAACGGCGATAGCGCTTATGCTCTGCAACGTGGGCATAGCGGTGATAGACATTCTTTATCCGCTGATGAGCCAATACGCCATAGATAACTTTGTTGAAAAGGGCACCACCGCGGGCATAGGCTGGTTCATAGCGCTCTACATAGCACTTATCGCCCTTCAGGCATTCGGCGTATATTCCTTCATAGTGAAGGCGGGCAAGCTTGAAATGAGCGTATCCTACGATATGCGAAGGGAAGCGTTCCAAAAGCTTCAGGAGCTTTCCTTCTCCTTCTATGACCGCACGGCCGTGGGCTACCTTATGGCAAGGATGATAAGCGACGTTGGCAGCCTTTCCGAAATGATGGCATGGAGCTTCGTTGACCTTCTGTGGGCATCCACATACGTTATAGGCGTTGTAATAGCCATGTTCGCAATGAACTGGAAGCTGGCGCTGCTTATAATGATAGTCATTCCCCCGCTGGCGGTAATATCCGTATTCTTCCAGAAAAAGATACTGAAGTATCAGCGCAGGGTAAGAAAGACCAATTCCCGCATAACCGGCGCATTTAACGAAGGCATAATGGGCGCAATGACCACAAAGACCCTTGTGCGCGAGGATGCGAATTATTCGGAATTCAGGCAGCTTTCTTCCGAAATGAAGCGCGACTCAATCCGTTCCGCCCTGCTCAGCGCGCTGTTCATGCCAATAGTCATGTTCTTAGGCTCAATAGGCACGGCGATAGCGCTGCACCGCGGCGGCATAGACGTTATGGGCGGGATAATCACGTTCGGCACGCTTTCCGCGTTTATATCGTATGCCACCAACTTCTTTGAACCCATTCAGCAGCTTGCGGGCATTTTGGCGGAAATGCAGAGCGCGCAGGCAAGCGCGGAGCGCGTGGTATCGCTCATCGATACCCCGTGCGAAATAGTGGATTCCCCCGAGGTAGTCGCCAAATACGGCGACAGCTTCAACCCCAAGCGCGAAAACTGGGAGCCCATAAAGGGCGATGTCGATTTCGAGCACGTAAGCTTTGCCTATAAGGAAGGCGAAAAGGTGCTGAAGGACTTCAATCTGCACGTTAAGGCGGGCGAGACGATAGCCTTGGTTGGCGAGACCGGCGCAGGCAAGAGCACCATAGTCAACCTTGTTTGCCGCTTCTATGAACCCACCGAGGGCCGCGTGCTTATAGACGGGCGTGACTACCGCGAGCGCAGTCAGCTTTGGCTGCAATCAAGCCTGGGCTACGTGCTGCAAACGCCGCACCTTTTCAGCGGCACAATAGCGGACAACATACGCTACGGCCGCAAGGACGCCACCGATGAGGAGGTTCGCGCGGCGGCGCGCATGGTGCATGCGGAGGAATTTATACTGCGGCAGGATAAGGGCTACGATACAGAGGTTGGCGAAGGCGGCGTAAGGCTCTCCACGGGCGAAAAGCAGCTTATCTCCTTTGCCCGCGTAATACTGGCAGACCCGCGCATATTCGTGCTGGACGAGGCCACAAGCAGCATAGATACCGAAACCGAGCAGCTTATTCAGGACGCCATAACCACCGTGCTCGATAACCGCACAAGCTTCATCGTTGCGCACAGGCTTTCCACCATCCGCAACGCGGACAGGATACTGGTAATACGCGGCGGCGAAATAACCGAGCAGGGTACGCACAGCGAGCTGATAGCCAAGCACGGCTATTATTACGACCTGTACACCACCCAGTTCCGCGAGGAAGCATCGGACGCGATACTGAGCGAGTAAACCTGCATCAGGAGGAATGAGCGGCATCATTCCTCTTTTTTCATGCCGTGCAAAACGGATATTAAAACAGCGGCGCAGAGTTTGTTGCTCTGCGCCTTGTTTGTTTTACTTTATATACACCCTTGGCGGGCGGGCCGGTATGCGGGCGATAATTTCGTTCTTGTTGGTTCCGGCAAGGGCTGCGGCTTCGGGAATATCCATTGTGTTATCCCTGCCGCTGCCGTAAATCACGGCCTCGTCCCCTTCGGCAACATTTGCAACGTCCGTAACGTCCGCCATGCATTGGTCCATGCATAATACGCCCACCAGCGGGCATTTCATGCCGCGTATGGTAACGTAGCCCTTGTCGCGCATGTTGCGGGGGTAGCCATCGGCATAGCCGAAGGGCAGCGTTGCTATAACGGAATCCCGCGCGGCGCGCCACAGGTAATCATACCCAACGCCCTCGCCCGCCTTTATGCGGTGCAGCTGCGATATGCGCGTTTTGAAGGCCATTGCCTGCGTGACCTCAACATAGCCCTTATGGAAGCCCCTAAGGCCGTATACAAGCGCGCCCGGGCGCACCATGTTGAGCCTGTATTTGGGGTAATCAACGGCGCTTATGCTGTCCGTAATGTGCTTATACTTAAAGCTTACGCCCCGCTTTTCAAGCGCGGCTATAATGCCCATAAGCTTGGTGAACTGCTTTTCGTCCTCCTCCGCATTGACCAGCGCAAGGTGAGAGAATATTCCCTCCGCCTCTATACCTTCGGTATTGCATATGGCGTAAAGCTCGTCAACGTCGTCTATGCCAAGGCGATGGAACCCCGTATCCACCTTCAGGTGAACCTTTGCCCTTTTGCCCAACGCCAGCGCGGCCTTGCCCAGTATTTCCGCCTGATGCTTTGAAAATACGGTCTGCGTTATGTTGTTTTCGGCAACTATGCCAAGGAGCCTGTCCGGCGTATGGCCGAGTATGAACAGCGGATAATCCGCGTATGCTTCGCGCAGCTCAATAGCCTCGCTCAGCGTGGCAACGGCAAGATACCTTGCCCCGTGCTCCATAAGCGTGGGCGCAACGCCTACCGCGCCCAGCCCGTATGCATTGGCCTTGACCACCGGCATTACCGCAACGTCCGGCCCCACCATTTGGCATATGGCGTCCATATTCGCGCCTATCGCGCGCAGATCGACCTCTACTACAGTATCCCTGAGTATCATTATATTCCCCTCCTTACGCCTTCGCTTCGTCCTCGTCAAGCAGCCTGAGCGCGCCCAAAACATTCATAAGCACGCCGTACTTTATGCACTCCTCATCCGGGGCGAAGTTTTCGTTATGCAGCGCCTGCGGCAGAGTTTGGCCCTCTTTATATGTGCCGATATTGAAGTACACGCCGGGCACCTTGGACGTGAAGTACGCAAAATCGTCCGCGCCAAGGCTTGGGTCGTCCATGAATATTACGCTGCCGCGGCCTATTTCCTTTTCAGCCATGTCCGCAATGGCAAGCGAGGTTGCAACATCGTTCACAAGGGGAGGATAACCGTCGTTCATTATTACCTCCGCGCTTGCGCCGAAGGCAGCCGCCGTGTTTTCGGCAATGGTTTTAACGTGCGCCTTTATAAAGTCCCTTGTTTCAAAGTCCAGCGCGCGTATGGTGCCGGCAAGCTTCACCTGCCCCGCGCACACGTTTTCCTTGCTGCCGCCGTGTATTGTGCCTATGGTCACTATAACGGGCGTGGTGGGCGCGGCGAAGCGGCTGGATATGGTTTGCAGCGCCAGCACAATGTGCGACGCTACGACTATTGCATCGATGCCCTGGTCGGGGTGCGCGCCGTGGCACGCAACGCCGTTTACGTTTATAATAAGCTCCGTGGTGGATGCATTCATGCGGCTTTTTGCAAGGTGTATGCAGCCCGTGGGCACGGTCGGGTCAACGTGCATGCCCATTACGCGGGTTATCTTGGGGCTGTTCAGCCCATCGTGCGCAATCATGCGCTCCGCCCCGCCTACGGTTTCCTCCGCAGGCTGGAAGAAAAGCTTCACCGCGCCCTTGAGCTCGCTCTCCATGGCCTTGAATATCTTTGCCGCGCCGAGCAGAACGGTTGTGTGTATATCATGCCCGCAGGCGTGCATAACGCCCTTGTTCACCGATGCATAGGGCAGCCCCGTGCATTCGGTTATGGGCAGCGCGTCAATATCCGCGCGTATGGCTATGCCGTATTTTGCGTCCTTGGGGCCAACGGTTGCAATTATGCCGTGCCCGGCAACGCCGGCCTCGTATGGTATGCCCAGCTTATCAAGCTGAGTGCATATCGCCTTTTCGGTGCGCTCCTCATGCTCGGAAAGCTCCGGATGCATGTGCAGGTCGCGCCTGATTTCCACCAGTTCTTCAAACTCGTCCTCTACCATTGCCTTGATTTGTGCGCTGTTCATATAGTTCAACCTCCGCATGGGTCAAATAATATATAAAATGATACACTATTGCGCCGCAATGGGCAATGGGGAAATGCGGACCGCGCGGATGGTTAAGCTGCTCTACCCCCCCTGCACACTATCGTCACTTGCGTCACTATCGTCGAAACAGGCTAAATGTCTGGCTTTTTTCTCCGACGCAGCTTCGACGATGAATTTCTGCGTCGAAGAACGAGGCTGACGTGCTACCGCTAACCAAAAGCTGTCCCCGCGTGCGGGGAAAGTGTCGTGGCGTAAGCCATGACGAAAGGGGGAATAACAGAAAGCAGCAAAGCTGTTTTACTGTTCCCCCTCAGACAATCCGACTAAATTGAGCCCAGGTTGGAACAAGGTCGCCTTACTCACATTCGTTCGTAATTCTCCCTGTTCCTGCCCGTTCTCCGTTTCGCTTCATCCGCCACTGGCGGCGCTCAACTCCGAACCCCGCAAGCGGTGGCGCCTTTTGGCACTGTACTATTCAGTTTCCACTTGCACATTTTCTATGATTTGCGTATAATATAAGCATAAAACCGCGCCTGCCGGAGACGGTTGGCCGGGAATTAGAGTTACAAGAAGTAACCGCTATCCTTGCCCGGAGCGGTTACTTCCTTTTTTGGAGTTTCATTACGAATTCCAAGACTGCTAAGAACAGTCTGAGAAGTCCAACGATAAATGAGCCGCATGCAAAGAACAAAGCCCATGTCACCATTGTGGTCACCTCCTTCCCCTGACATATATCGTAAGGTCAGGATAAGTGGCCAACCGTCCCCTTTTCTGCGTCAGGGCAGGCGCTTAGACTTATTATAATGTAGAATAGTGTCGAAGTGCAAGGGCTTTTTGCGTGCTCCCACGCTCAGGTGAAAGCTACCGCCTTCACTACTTACTGCTTATTTATACATCTCTTTGTTAATTCTTAGTTACTACTGTACATAAGACAGCACAGCTGTAACAGATGATTCGGCCTTTCGGCACTCATGTGATGCCTGCGGCATAAAGGCGCCACCGCTCGCGGGGGAGCTGTCTGTGAACGATAGTGAACAGACTGAGGGGGAACACCTCGCGGCACTCGCCCGCTCCGAGTTATTCCCCTTTCGACTGCTCATTACATTCGCAGCCACGAACGCTGGTTGGAATATGGTCGTCTTGCTACGCTGCCGCTTGCAATACTCCCTATTCCGCCCGATTCTCCCCTCGCTGCATCGCCCACCGGGCGCGCTCGGCTCGAATCCCCCGTAAACGGGGACAGCTTTTGGTTAACGGTAGCACGTCAGCCTCGTTCTTCGACGCAGAAATTCATCGTCGAAGCTGCGTCGGAGAAAAAAGTCAGACATTTAGCCTGTTTCGACGATAGTGACGCAAGTGACGATAGTGTGCAGGAGTTTACCTTCTCTCTTAAAACAGTCCCGATATCATTCCGTTTTCGTCCACGTCTATGCGCTCCGCCGCCGGGACCTTGGGAAGGCCGGGCATCGTCATTATGTCTCCGGTCAAGGCAACTATGAAGCCCGCGCCAGCGGATACCTTAACGCTGCGCACGGTCACGGTGAAGCCCGTCGGCGCGCCGAGCTTTGTTTGGTCGTCGGAAAAGCTGTACTGCGTTTTTGCCATGCATACGGGCATATTGCCAAAGCCCAGCTCCGTAAGCCTTGCCATCTGCTTCTTCGCCGCCGGTGCAATGCTTGCGCCGTCCCCGCCGTATATGCGCCGCACTATAGCGTCTATCTTTTGCTCTATGGTCATGTCCGCATCGTAGGCGAAGGTGAAGCTGCCCTTCTCCTCCTCGCACAGGCGCACAACCTCGCGCGCAAGCGCCTCGCCGCCGCGTCCGCCGTCCGCCCAAACGGTCGAAAGCACGGTGTTCACGCCCAGCTCGCGGCATTTTTCCATTATAAAATCAATCTCCGCGTCCGTGTCCGTTGGGAAGCGGTTCACCGCCACAACGCACGGCAAGCCGAACACGTTCTTTATGTTGGACACATGCCTTAAAAGATTCGGCACGCCCCTTTCAAGCGCGGGTATGTTCTCCTCCGTAAGCTCGGTCTTTGCAAGGCCGCCGTGCATCTTCAGCGCGCGCACCGTTGCAACTATAACTACCGCGTCCGGCGTAAGGTTCGCCATGCGGCACTTTATGTCAAGGAACTTCTCCGCGCCCAAATCCGCGCCGAAGCCCGCCTCCGTAACGGCATAATCGCCCATCTTCAGCGCCATGCGCGTAGCCATAACGCTGTTGCAGCCGTGGGCAATGTTTGCAAACGGCCCGCCGTGCACGAACGCGGGCGTACCCTCAAGCGTCTGCACAAGGTTTGGCTTTATTGCGTCCTTCAGCAGCGCCGTCATGGCTCCCGCCGCCGTCAGCTCTGCGCAGGTAACGGGCTTATCGTCATATGTGTAGCCCACTATCATGCGCCCCAGCCTCTCCTTCAGGTCTGCTATGCCCGTTGAAAGGCACAGCACGGCCATAATCTCGCTCGCAACGGTAATATCGAACCCGTCCTCCCTGGGCGTGCCGTTCACCTTGCCGCCAAGGCCGTCCACTATGAAGCGGAGCTGACGGTCGTTCATGTCCATGCAGCGCTTCCATGTTATCCTGCGCGGGTCTATGTTAAGGGCGTTGCCCTGCTGAATATGGTTATCGAGCATAGCCGCAAGCAGATTGTTTGCCGCGCCTATGGCATGGAAATCGCCGGTGAAGTGCAGATTTATGTCCTCCATGGGCACCACTTGGGCATATCCGCCGCCCGCCGCGCCGCCCTTTATGCCGAATACAGGCCCCAACGAAGGCTCCCTCAGCGCAACAACCGCATCCTTGCCAATGCGCCTTAACCCGTCCGCAAGGCCGATTGTGGTGGTGGTCTTGCCCTCTCCCGCGGGGGTGGGGGTTATGGCGGTAACAAGCACCAGCCTGCCGTCCTTCCGCTGCGTCTCCTTCAAAAGGGCGGGGTCAATCTTGGCCTTGTAGCGGCCGTATTGTTCAATATATTTTTCGTCCACGTGGGCAGTCTTGGCTATTTCGGTTATGGGGCGCATTGCCGCGCCCTGGGCTATTTCAATGTCGCTTTTGTACTGCAATCGTTTGTTCCTCCCGCATATGCAAAAAATTCGGCCGTAGCACAGGTCAATTATAACCCATACCGCGACCGAAGAAAATACGCTGCGTATTATATATTATTTTGCCCGCGAACGCTTCCTGAGCGCTATGCATACCGCCGCTATCGCTATTATAAGCCCCGCCGCGGCATATATTACCCACGCCCGCACCGCTGCATCCTTTGCGGCAATAAGCTCCGCTGTGCGCACGTTGCCGAATTCGTCCCTGAGGGTTATTGTGCCAACGGTGTCGCCCTTCTTGGCCGATGCTATGTCCGATACGTAGGTAACGGTATAGTCCGGCTGCTTATTATCCTGATAGAGTATGTACACGTCCCTGTCAGCCGCCACGTCAAGGCATTTAAGCCCGCTTTTAGCCTGCTCAACCAATTCCCCTTCGCCGTAGCCGAAGCGCGCAAACGTGCGCGCGTAGCGCATAAGCGTAGCCGTGTCAAGGCAATGCGTGTAGCACGGCTCCCCTTCAAGGAACATGCCCTTGCCCTTCATAACAACGCTGTAAAAGCGCAGCTCCCCGTGCTGCATGGCGCAGGAAAGGTTCATTCCCGAATCGGGTATATAGCCGGTTTTTATGCCTATTATATCATCGCTGAAGCCGGTATCGTAGAAACGGTTGCCCAGCGGGTCAAGCACGCTGTTGCTGTTGCGGAAACAGAATGCCTCGCTCCGCTTGTTGGAAGCGGGTATTCTGCCCTCCCGCGTGGATACTATTTTGCGGAAGGTATCGTTCTTCATGGCGTAGCGGCAAAGCTTGAGCATATCGTTGGCGGTTATCAGCTGCGGTACGCTGCTCAGCCCATGCGGGTCAACGTAATGCGTGCTTGTCATGCCAAGCTCGGCGGCCTTTTTGTTCATCATGTCAACAAACGTGGGTATGTCCCCCGCAACGTATATTGCAAGCGTTGTCGCAGCCTCGTTGCCCGATGCTATCAAAAGATAGTTCATCAGGTCCCATACGGACACCTCCTCGCCCACCTCAAGATGGTCCGTATCGAGCCAGGAGCAGTTCTCCTTGCTCATCGCCTCCTCCGGCACTACCATCGTGCCCTTTAGCTCCGGGTCGTATTCCAGCACCAGCGTTGCCGTCATGACCTTTGTCATGCTTGCGGGCGGGTTGGTCTTGTCCGCCTCCCGCGAAAACAGCACTGTGTCCGTCGTTTCCTCATACAGCAGCGCTATCGGCGCGTTCTTCACCTGCGGCACGGCGTATGGATCCGTCTCCATCTTGTCGTCCTTCGCGGCAAGACTGAGCGTGCAGCATGCCGCAATAGCCATGCACAGCGCAATGCATATAAGCTTCTTCATTCGGTTTTGTCCTCCGTCTTTTCATTTGATATATCCGCCTTCGCCTGCCCCAGCACTATTTCGCGGTACTGTGAAGGGCTCATGCCGCAGCAGCGCTTAAAGTTTCTGTAAAACGTGCTGAAATCCTGATACCCCACAGCATCGGCAATATAGAACAGCGACATATTCTCCTGCGCCATAAGCTTCTGCGCCTCGCTCACGCGCCGCCGGTTAAGATAATCCTGCAGCTTAACGCCCCGCGCGGCAAAGAACCTGCGCGACATTGTGGCCTGGGACATGCCGAACCGCTCCGCAACCTCCGCAAAGCGAATCTCTTCATAATAATGGTTATCAAGATAGTTGATAAGGCTGTCCGTGTTCCGCGTGCGCTCGTCCTCCCTTACGGCAAGGGCGGTATTGGCCTTTTCCTTCCCCGCCACGCTGAATATAAGATACAGTATTGCAAACACCTGATGATACACCACATCCTTATAGAATGCATCATCCTCATCGCATATCTCTATCCCATCCAGCGTAGCTTCAAGGCTTGTTATCTGGTTCAGTATCAGCGCCATGTCCTTCTCCCGCGGGGTTATCAGCGGCGTAATGTCCGCAAAGCCGCATTCCTCCCCGCATGCCGCCGTAAGCGCGGCGCGGGCTATTTCCGTGGTGACGGAGAAATTATAGAAGTATTTCTGCTCCGCAAGGGACATGCTGTGCATCACTCCCGGCGGGGTGAACAATATGTCCCCGCTGCCCAGGTGATATGCCCGGCTGCTTTGCGTTTGCCGCGTTGCGCCGGACTGCATTATTACAAACTGCGGAAAATCGTGCTTATGCGCCTTAACAAGGTTATATGCCTCGCTCACGTTATATACAAGACAATGGAACCCTTCCGTGAAATAGGAATTGCGTAAGCGGTCCGTTTCGTCCTCCCATTTATGATTTTTGTTCACATGCGCAGCCCTCCGTAGATATTTCGGTTCAATTATACCAAGGTTTTGCAAATATGGACAAAATGAAATGAATGCAATCACATTCTGCATTATGCGCGCGTTTTTTGCAATGTCCTTTTTATTATGGCCATGATAAAATATATCGTAGCCTATTATATAGGCGTCACAATCTCAACAAAGGAGAGCAGATCTTGACATCATTTATTCTGAAAAAGCTGCTGAATGGCCTATTACTGGTATTTACAGTTTCCGTGCTGGTGTTCAGCATGATGCATTTGATGCCCGGCGACCCGGTCGATTTGATAGTTGACCGCAAAGTGTCGCAGGAGCGCAAGGACATTATCCGCCACGAATACGGTTACGACCGCCCGCTTACCGTGCAGTACGTTGACTGGATATGGAAGATAATATCCAAGGGAGATTTCGGCACGTCCCTCCGCGTTAAGCAGAAGGTTGCGGATATGATGGACGCGCGCATACCGCTCAGTCTTAAGCTTTGCGGCTGGATGCTGTTCTTTGAAATAGTCATCGCAGTGCCGTTAGGACTGCTTTGCGCATATAAAAAGGATACATTCCTTGACCGCGCAATAATAAACGTTACCCTTTTCCTTTCCGCCGTGCCAAGCTTCTGGCTATACGTTCTGCTGATACTGCTGTTCAGCGTAACGCTGAAATGGCTGCCTATATCCGGCTATGAAAAGGCCGTCAACTGGGTGCTGCCCATAGGCGGCGGCGTGCTCGGCTCGCTTGCCGGCACCATCCGCCTTACCAAGACCGAAGTGCTTGACGTGTTCCGCGAAAAATATGTGCTTACAGCCTATGCAAAGGGCCTGCCGCACAAAACCGTTATGGTCAAGCACGTTATGCGCAACGCCCTCATACTTATAACCGTGCTTGTGTTCATGAGCATACCCTGGCTTATATCCGGCGCAGTAATAACCGAGCGCATATTCAGCATACCCGGCATGGGCAGCCTGCTCGTGAACAGCATAATCACTCAGGACTACGCCGTTGTTCAGGGCTGCATACTTATAATAGCCGTGCTGACGGTCGTGTTCAACACGCTCAGCGACGTTGTGGTCGGTATGCTTGACCCCAGAATTCGCATTACCATGAACGGAGGCGCCGGAGCATGAACTATTCCCCCATCAGAGAATTCTTTTATAATTGCAGAAGGAACGTTAACTTTGTCGTTGGCTTCCTGATGATACTTAGCCTTATACTCGTAGCCATATTTGCGCAGCAGATTGCCCCCTATGACTACGATGAACCCCATAAGCAGGACAGGCTCCAGGCCCCCAATTCAACCTACCTTTTCGGTACGGATGATTTCGGCCGCGATATGTTCAGCAAGGTTATCTACGGCACGCGCATAACCCTTTGGGTGGCGCTGCTTGGCACAAGCATACAGCTTTTCCTTGGCGTTGTTGTCGGCCTTCTGTGCGGCTATTTCGGCGGCTGGGTGGATAGGGTGCTGCTGTTTATAACCGACGTTACCTGGTGCGTACCCGGCACCATACTGGCGCTTGCCGTTGTTACGGTTCTTGGTAAGGGCCTTACCAATTCTATAATTGCAATATCGCTGGTCGGCTGGGCAAGCTACGCCCGCACCGTGCGCGCAAAAACGATGTCACTGCGCACGATGGCCTTCGTTGAAACCGGACGCGCCTTCGGCGAAAGCTCGCTTTCATTAATGTTCCGCTATATTCTGCCGAACATCGTACCTTCGCTGATAGTGCTCATTTCAAACAACCTGCCCGGCACCATAATGGCCACCACAACGCTCAGCTTCCTTGGCCTTGGCTCTCAGCCGCCTTCTCCGGACTGGGGCTTGGCCATATCGCAGGGCATGAACTATGTTCACCGCGCGCAGTGGCTCAGCATATTCCCCGGCCTTGCGCTGGTGTATACCGTGCTTGGGTTCAATATACTGGGCGAAGGCATGCGCGATTTGCTTGACCCGCGCCTGAAGGGCCTGTAAGGAGGAAACACATGAGCGACATAGTGACCAAGCTTGACAATACCGAAGAGCCCCTGCTTAGGCTTGAGGATCTGAGCATAGATTACCGCATACGCAACGGCTATCTTTCCGCCGTGTCCGACGTTAATTTTACCATGAACCGCGGCGAGATTGTTGCGCTGGTAGGCGAATCCGGCTGCGGCAAAAGCACAATAGCCTTCACCATAATGCGCCTGCTTATGGACGGCAACGAGAAAATAGGCGGCAAAATACTGTTCAAGGGCGAGGATTTGAACAAGATTCCCGTGCGGGACATGGAAAAGATGCGCGGCAAGCACATAGGCATGATATTCCAGAATCCTTTGGATTCGCTCAACCCCGTTTACCGCACCGGCTCGCAGGTTGAGGAAGCCATATTGCTTGACGGGCTGAGCCACAAGGAAGCGTGGGAGCGCGTTATAAACCTTTACAAGGACGTGCGCATTCCGGATGCGGAAAAGCGCGTAAACAGCTACCCGCACGAGCTTTCCGGCGGCATGCGCCAACGCGTTATGATAGCCATGATGCTTTCCCGCACGCCGGAGCTGCTTATAGCGGACGAGCCCACCACCGCGCTTGACGTTACGATAGAAGCGCAGATACTGCAAATATTAAAGGATCTCAAAACGCAGTACAACACCGCCATACTCATGATAACCCATAATTTCGGCCTTGTTGCCGAGGTTGCGGACAGAATAGCCGTAATGTACGCGGGCAACATAGTGGAGCAGGGCAATGTGTTCGATGTTTTCGCCGCGCCCTCCCATCCGTATACAAGACTGCTCATGCGCGCCCTGCCGCGCAAAACAAAGCACGAGGGCAGGCTGGAAACAATAGACGGCAACGTGCCGCGCATAACCGAAAAGAAGCCCGGCTGCCGCTTTGCCAACCGCTGCCCGCTGGCCAAGGAAATATGCTTCACCGAAAATCCGCCCGTGCTTACCGTGAGTCATGACCACACATTCAGCTGCCATTTTGCGGAGGAGGCTTCGAAACTGTAATGAGTAACGCCAACGTTAATGCACCTGTACCGGCAATAGAAATATCCGGACTGAAGAAATACTTCCCGCTCACCAGCGGCGCCTTCAATGCCAAAAAAGGCTCCGTAAAGGCCGTGGACGACATAAACCTGACCATAAACAAGGGCGAGATAATCGGCCTTGCCGGCGAATCCGGCAGCGGAAAGACCACCCTTGCCCGCGTTATACTCAATCTTACCCCTGCGACCGAGGGCAGGGTGCTTATGAACGGGCAGGATATATCAAAGCTGCACGGCAGGGAGCTCAAAGCCGTGCGCCGCAGCATAGCCACCGTATTCCAGGACCCCGCATCCAACCTTAACCCCAGGCTCAACGTATTAAGCAGCATCATGCGCCCCATGATACTGCACGGCGTTCCCAAGGCGGAGGCCGTTGAGAAGGCGCAGGAGGCCATGAAGCTGGTCAAGATGGATGAAAGGTATCTCTATTCCTATCCGCATCAGCTTTCCGGCGGTCAGCTTCAGCGTATAGCCATTGCACGCGCGCTGGTGCTCAGGCCCGACATAATGGTGCTGGATGAACCCACAAGCGCCCTTGACATATCCGTTCAGGCGCAGATACTCAATCTGCTGCTCGATCTGCAGGAGCATTTCGGCCTGACCTATCTTATCATAACGCACGACCTTAACGTGCTGCGCTATATAAGCGACCGCATTGCGGTAATGTACCTTGGCAAACTTATGGAGTTCGGCCCCACGGAGACGATATCCTCCAACCCGCTGCATCCATATACGCGCGGACTTATGGCCGCCTCCCCCATACTCGACCCCACGCTGCGCAGCCAAAAGAAGGAGCTTATGGGCGGCGAAACCGGCAGCCTTATAAACCTGCCCAAGGGATGCCGCTTCGCTGCGCGCTGTCCGCATGCGACAGACCGCTGCCGCGAGGAACTGCCCAAGGATTACCACGTGGATGCACTGCATCAGGTAAGCTGCTTCCTATACGACAAATAAGCATCAAATGATAGCGGCAAAACCGCATCATATAAAATCAAGGAGGAACTCAAATGAAGAGAATTATGGCGCTGCTCATGGGCATAATTATGCTCGTGTCCGCTTTCGCGGGCTGCAGCAACACTTCACCCACCCCCGCTGACACCGATGCACCGTCTTCCGGTGACAACACCCCCGCCAATACCAACGGCGGTGTGACCATAGACGAAAACGGTAAGCGTACCATCACCATCTATGACTCCGAATGGCTCGGCACCAACCTGTATCGCTGCACCGGCTGGTACGGTTCTCAGGATCTTATCGCGGATACCTTCTTCCTTATGGATCCCGATGACCGCAACAACGTGCTGCCCCGTATCTGCGAGGGCTACGAAATCAGCGAGGACGGACTGACCATGAAGCTTATCATGAGCGAAGGCATGAAGTTCTATGACGGCACCGATGTTACTCCCGAGGACGTTATAGCCTCCATCCAGTACGGCCTTGACGGCAGCGACTGGGGCTACGGCTATTCCAACATTGAATCAATGGAGGCCGACGGCAAGGATGTTATACTGCACCTTTCCACCTATCGTACCGACCTGATGCACTTCCTGTGCACCTGCTTCATGGGCATAATCAAGAAGGACTGCCTGGATACCATGACCGACGATGAGCTGCAGTGGGGCGCTATCCCTTACGGCGCGTTCTATGTGGATGAATACATCCCCGGCGACCGCATAATACTTAAGCCCAATCCGTATTATAAGACCAATCTGCCCCTGGTGGAGAACAAGGGTCCCGTCGATCTGGACTACATAACCGTTATTGTAGCTGATACCGAAGCCTTTACCCAGACCACCATGCTTGCCAACGGCGATATAGATATACTTACCGGCATAAACATGGAGCAGTACGCTGAGCTGCAAACCGTCGAAAACGTTGTAACGCTTGAAAACACCTATCCCAACATTGAATACTTCGAGCTGAATCAGGACCACAAGGACCTGCAGGACATTAACGTCCGCAAGGCCGTAATGCTTGCCCTTGACCGCGACGCCATGGAAGAAATGTGCAATGGCGCCATGAAGCCCGCATATTCCATGATAACCGAAGGCATGCAGTTCTTCTCCGAGAAGGCCGAAGCCTACTTCAAGGACAACCTGAGCAACAACGTGGAAGAAGCCAAGCGTCTGCTGGCCGAAGCCGGATACACCATGAACGGCGAAGGCTACCTTGAAAAAGACGGCAGCGTGCTGGAGTTCACCTTCCTTACCCGTTCCAGCGGCACCGGCGTTACCGTTGCGCAGGAAATGCAGCTGCAGCTTCAGGAAATCGGCATAAAGATGAACATAGAAACCATAGACTGGAACTACATCTATGAGCGCATGGCCGACGACGATTACGATGCCGGTATAGCCGTGCTTGAATGGGCGGAAGCCATACTGGTACTCAACTATGCTTACTACGATCCCAACACCAAGAGCGACGCCGACATGCAGGTTTATAAGGACCTTGTAGAGAAGGCCGCCACCTCTTCCGATATGGATCAGGCCGTTGAATACGTTTATGAAGCCCAGATGGAAATGTTCAAGGATTGCGCCATAGTGCCCCTCTATTCCGATGTTTCCTACTGCGCATACCGCAACGACATCAATGGTCTTGTTGTCTGCGGCGACGGCAGCCTGTTCTATAACGACATCAACTACGCCGGCTAATACTTAATATCAGCATAGCGTAAAGCAAAAACATGTCCGGTTCCTCATTTCAGGAGCTGGGCGTTTTCATTGCCGTATATTATTATTCGGTTCGTTTGAGCAGATAGAAATGGTTCATGCCATCCTTTGAAGCGGTCACGTTGCAGCCAAGCTGCTTCTTTTTGTCCTTATCGCATTCGCACAGAATGCCGAGTATTGTATTTGCAAACGGCATTCCGCAGCTTGCATCCTTAAGTTCAAAATACAGCAGGTACTCCGCCCCGTCCTCAAGGCAGCGCCATTCGTCAAGGAAGTCCTTAACGCGCTCCCAGCCGTGCTTTTCATACACAAGCGTATACCCCTCGTCGCGCAGCGGGTCGGCGTATTCCTCTTCCTCCTGCGCTTCATCTCCGTCTTCCTGCGGCGTATAGCTTATGTCCGCATCGTTTGCCGTAAGCATACTTTCGAAAAAGTTACATACGTTATCGGTTATCCGCGCATACTGTTCGCCGTCTATATCGAACTGCTCGCTTGGGTCGTATGCGCGCATAGACTCCGTTACCTTTTGCCTTATCGCTTCCAGCTGTTCCTTTACCATGTCAATTTCACCCTGATATGACCGCTGTATGGCACGCACGGTCTCAAGCTTACTCTCAAGGGAGGCTATCTTCTCGTCAAACACTTTATACACGGTCGCGCTGTCGGCATCGAGCAGCGGCTTTATTTCGTCTATGGTGAAAAGCGCGCTTTGCAGGTTCTTTATCTTAACGAACGTTACCGCCTGCTCCTCATCATAAAAGCGATAGCCCGAGTACCTGTCCACCCGAACGGGCTTGAGCAGGCCCACGCGGTCGTAATACCTAAGCGTTTGCGGATTGCAGCCGCACAGCTTTGCAAATTCCTTTATGGTCATATCATCCATCTCCTTTCGGATAAGGTTATATCATTGCACTTAGGTGAAAGGTCAAGGCCTGCGGCAAAATATATATTCACGCTTGGCCTCCACAGTTGAGTACGATATCGTACCAATTTCAATCAAAAGAACCCGCCTGCGCAGTAAATGCGGGCGGGGATAGTTATTTTGATGAATCTCTATGCCACAGCAGCACTTTCAATTCAAACTTGCTTCTTAAATTTCAGCGTTAAGCCATCGTATTTCCGTCCGTTGACCTCCCGCTCTCCGATACAGCGATTGCACTCAGTAAAGCCAAGTTTCTCGGCGCAGCGAAGCATGCGAACATTGCCGGACCAAGTTTGCGTGTACAGCTCGCACGCACCGCTGTCAAGGCAGTAATCCATAAAAGCGCGAAGGGCATTTGTGCCGATACCGTTTCCCCATGAATCCGATTCGCAAATATCTATGCCGACAGCGCGGTGAACTATTTGGCCTTCCTCAGCTTTTCCTACCCATTCATAGTTTTCGTCAATGCAATAGGAACATACCCAGCCAATGTGCTTACCGTTCCATAAAATCTCAAATTTCCAGCGGTAAGCATCATCAGGGCGGTTTTTCACCGATTCATAGTATTTCGTCCATTCTTTGCGCTCTGTCTCCTCGTCCGTATCTTCCTTCTCCCAAGGAGCATCCCATTTTTCCCATTCACGTTCCGCCGTGAACCAGCGCACATAGTCCTCTATATCCGTCTCTATCATATCCCTAAGGATGATGTTTTCATATTTTATCTGCATAGCTTATTCCCCCCACTTCTTGGTGTTTGGACAATAAGCATACCGTCTCAACATGCGCAGTCTGCGGGAACATATCCACAGGCTGGGCGGACTGGAGGGAATAGACGGACTGGGTAAGTATGCTTACGTCGCGCGCGAGGGTGGCTGGGTCGCAGGAAACGTAGACTATGCGCTCAGCCCCGCTTGCCGTCACAGCATCGAGCACCGCTTTATCGCAGCCCTTTCGCGGCGGATCGAGCACTATCACGCCCGGCCTTGCGCCCTTTGCTATCAGCTCCGGCAGCGCGGCAGCCGCATCGGCGCATATAAAGTCCGCGTTTGTAACGCCGTTCATGGCCGCGTTGCGCCGTGCATCCTCCACTGCGCTCGGCACGTTCTCTATGCCCGTTACATGGGACGCGTGTTTGGATATGACCATCGATATAGTGCCTGCGCCGCAGTATACGTCCATCGCTTCAAAGCCGTCCCGCTCGGGAAAAAACGCTTCCACCTGAGCATAAAGCTTCTCCGTCTGTATAGGATTCACCTGAAGGAAAGACGCCGCGCTTATCTCAAACTTGAAGCCGCAAAGCTCCTCCGTAAGCGTATCGTCCCCCCAAAGCGTTTCGTACTTATCGCCAAGGATAACGTTTGTGGCTTCGTCGTTTCGGTTGAGTATTATTGACTTCAGCCCTTCGCAGCGCCCCGTCAGCATATCCACAAGCGCGTTCAGCTTCTTCGGCTGCCCTTTGGTCACTATAACGGCCATAATGTCGCCCGTGGTGGTTATTCTGCCCACAACGTGGCGCAGCGTGCCGCCGCCTGTTTGCTCGTCATATGGGGCAATGTCGTTTTCTTCCGCCCAACAATGCACGGCCTGCGCAACGTTATACAGCGCCCTGTTTTCAATAAGGCAGCCGTCTATCGGAACGAGCCTATGGCTGCGCGGGGCAAAAAAGCCGAAGCACATGCGCCCATCAACCATCGCGAACGGGAACGCAGCCTTATTGCGGTAATGATACGGATGCTCCATGCCGATGGTACGCTTAACATGCGGTGAGGCTACCTTGCCTATGCGCATAAGCGCGTTCGCCACAACATTGCGCTTGTATTCAAGCTGCGCCGCGTAATCCATGTGCAGCAGATTGCATCCGCCGCAGCGTGTGAAGGAGGAGCAGCGCGGCTCCCGCCTGTCCTTGCTTGGAACCTCCACGGCGGTAAGCTTGCCCACGGCATAATTTGACGCCGCCTTTATTATATGTGCCTTAACATGCTCATTCGGCAACGCAAACGGCACAAAAACCGCCAGGCCTTCATACCGGCCAACGCCCTGCCCTTCGGAACCGAGGGAATCTATCTTCAATGCAATATCATCGTTCCGGTTCACAGGCCCGGCTGTTTTCATCCGTTTAGTCATTGCGCGTATCCTTTACATATTAAAATCTTGCAAGCACGGAATTGAAGCGGAACAGCTTTTCATCAAAGTGATCCGGCATTTCAACCGCTTCCTCTATGCTCACGTCAATTATCTTGTTGTCCTTTATGCCAACGGCGCGTCCGCCTATGTCGTCCGCAAGCAGCTCGACCGCACGCTGGCCAAGCCTTGCCGCAAGCACCCTGTCAAACGCGGTAGGATTGCCGCCGCGCTGTATGTATCCGGGAACTATGGCCTTGGCCTCAACGTCCGTATGCTCGTTCACAAAGCGGGCAAAATCCTCCGCCCTGCCTGCGCCTTCGGCTATTATAACAATGCTTGTCAGCTGGCCGCGCAGCTTATTCTTTACAAGCTGCTTTGCGCAGTCCTCCCAGTCCACGGGAACTTCTGGCACAATTATCATGTCCGCGCCGCCGGCTACGCCGGACCACAGCGCGATATCGCCGCAGTTGCGGCCCATGACTTCAACCACGCCCACGCGGTCATGCGCGCGCATGGTATCGCGTATCTTGTATATTTCATCGGTTATAGTGTTAACGGCCGTGGTAAAACCGATTGTAAAATCGGTATAGCCCATGTCGTTATCTATGGTGCCGGGCAGACCAATGGTCATTATGCCGTTTTCATAAAGCTTTTTTGCGCCGCGGTAGCTGCCGTCTCCGCCGATTATTATAAGGCCGTCTATATCGTATGCACGCAGCATGCTCAGCGCCCTTTCAAAGCCGCCTTCCTGCATAAATTCGCTGCTGCGCGCGGTCCTTAGTACCGTGCCGCCCTTATGCATAACGTTTGCCACGTCCTCATGGGTAAGCTGGCGTATGCGGCCCTCTATCAGGCCCTTGTAGCCATGGAATATGCCCATAACGTCCATTCCGCGTGCATCCGCTTCCTTAAACACGGCACGAATTGCCGAGTTCATGCCCGGCGTGTCTCCTCCGCTTGTAAGTACTCCGATCTTTTTCATAAAAACTATTCTCCCTTTTTGATTTTCACATTATCTTGTCCCAGAAGTTCGCAAAGGACATCCTTTACGGCTCCGGAGGGATTAACAAACAATTCCTTAGGCGCGAGCTGCGTGCGCTTGGTGTTCGGGTCGTGCAATATTACGGGCACATTGCCGGGGAAGCGGCGAAGCACGCTCATAAGCCTGTCCATAAGCGGCTTGTCCTGCGTATCCAGCCTAAGGTAAATTTTTTCCGATGCGCTGCGCTTCATAAGCGGCTGCACATCGTCTATCAAAATCATGTTCTCCTGCTCATCGCGCACGTTCAGCTTGCCGGAAATTATCACCTTTGAATCGCCGTTCAAAAGGCTTGAATACTTTGTGAACACCGACGGGAACGCCATGCATTCTATTGAACCCGTGGTGTCCTCCAGCGTGCAATACGCCATCATTCCGCTGCCGGAGCGCGTAAGTTTTCTTTGAACGTGTGTTATTATACCACCAATTTTTACTTTGTCACCCTCTTGCGGCCCTATTTCAACATTTTCTTCGCCGCCTTTACCGCCAAGCTTAACCGCCGTGTCCGGAAGGGAGGCAAGTATATCCGCATAGTCATTGAGCGGATGTCCGCTAAGATATATACCGAGCGTTTCATGCTCCATATCAAGTTTTTCCGCTTCCGCAAATTCCGCAATATCAGGCAGTTCAACAAAGCTTCTTCTTATGCTTTCCCCGCCACCAAGGTCAAAAAGGCTCATCTGCCCCGCCGCGGCCTGCTTCCTGTCCCCCGCGGCAAGCGAAAGCGCTTTCTCGTACACCGCCATCAGCTGGGAGCGTTTGGCGCCTGTGCTGTCGAAACAACCAACCTTTATCATGGCCTCCACCATGCGCTTGTTTATATCCCCCGCACGGTTTGCAAAGTCCATGAAATCCTTGAAGCTTCCGCCGCAATCGCGCTCTTTTATAATATCCTTCATCGCCCCTTCGCCCACGTTGCGTATACCCGCAAGGCCGAAGCGAATCTTGCCATCCTCCACGCTGAATTTTTCGCGGCTTTTATTTATGTCCGGCGGCAGCACTGTTATGCCCATGCGGCGCGCGGTGCTTATGTAGCCCGCAAGCTGGTCAACATTGCTGATGAAGCTATTCAGCATTGCCGTCATGAATTCAACCGGGTAATATACTTTAAGATAAGCCGTTCTGTACGCAAGCACGGCGTAGCATGCCGCGTGCGGCTTATTGAACGCGTAGGATGCAAAGTCCGCCATAGCGTCGAATATCTTATTCGCCGTGTCCGCATCAACGCCGTTCCGCACGGCTCCCGGCACGCTTACAACGCCGTTCTCCTCTATGCCGTACACAAAGTTATGCCTTTCCTTCTGCATAACATCGTGCTTCTTTTTTGCCATTGCGCGGCGCACAAGGTCGCTGCGACCCATCGAATAGCCCGCCACGTCGCGCACAATGCGCATGACCTGCTCCTGATATACCATGCAGCCATATGTGGCCTTGAGCGCGGGGCGAAGCTTTTCGCTAAGATACGTTACCTGATCCGGATGGTTCTTGCCGGAAAGATACTTGGGTATCTGGTCCATGGGGCCGGGCCTGAAAAGCGAAATTCCCGCGATAAGGTCTTCAAGGCAGCCCGGCCTAAGCTGCAGCATGAACTGCTTCATGCCCGCGGATTCAAGCTGGAACACGCCATCCGTATCGGCCGCGGATATCATTTCGTATACGCGCCTGTCCGTATAGTCCTTAAGCTCCTTATCAGGCACCTTTTTGCCCTGCTCCCGTATAAAATCAAGCGTATCGCGTATTACGGTAAGCGTTCTTAGCCCAAGGAAGTCCATCTTCAACAGGCCCAGTTCTTCTATAATTTCTTTATAAAACTGAGTTGTAATAATGTCCCCATTGCGCTGAAGCGGCACAAATTCGCTTATAGGCTCCGCGCTTATAACAACGCCCGCCGCGTGAGTGCCGGGATTCCTTGGCAGGCCCTCGAGCTTTAAGGAAAGGTCTATAAGCTTTGTCACCATCGGATCGTTATCGTAAAGCTCCTTCAGCTCCGCCGATACTTCAAGCGCCTTGCTCAGCGTCATATCGACTGTCCTGGGGATAAGTTTTGTTATTCTGTTAACGTCCTGCAGCGGCACCCTCAGCGCGCGGCCAACGTCCTTCACAACCGCCCTTGCCGCAAGGGTTGAAAACGTGATTATCTGTGACACGTTATCCTTGCCGTATTTCTCAACAACATAGTCTATTACCTCCTGCCGCCTTTCAACGCAGAAGTCTATATCAAAGTCCGGCATGGATACGCGCTCCGGATTAAGGAAACGTTCAAACGGAAGGTCATACAAAAGCGGGTCAACGTCCGTAATGTCCAACGAATATGCAACAAGACTCGCCGCGCCGCTTCCTCTGCCGGGGCCCACCGATATGCCCTTGCTGTGCGCAAATGCCACAAAGTCCCGCACTATAAGGAAATAGTCCACAAAGTCCATTTTGCGGATTATTTCAAGCTCCGTGTTCAGCCGCTCACGCGCGGCATCATCGGCATCGGGCATTTTCTGCACAAGCCCTTCTTCGGAAAGCTTTTTAAGATATTCAAAATTATCCATGCCGTCCGGCGCTGTAAAGCCGGGCAGATGCCTTTCGCCAAAAGCAATGGCCACGTTGCACTTACCCGCAACCTCGCGCGTATTTTCAACGGCGTATTCATATCCTTTCAGCGCGGCGCGCATCTCTTCTTCGCTTTTAAGATAGAACTCATCCGCGCTCATACGCATGCGGTTTTCATCGTCCACGTATTTAGCCGTTTGTATGCAAAGCAGAAGGTCCTGCGCCTCGGCATCAGCCTTGTCCACATAATGGATATCGTTCGTGGCAACGGCCTTTATGTTCAGCTCCCGCGCCAAATTTGCAAGCTTTGGCAGCACCTCCAGCTGTTCCGGCAGGCCGTGGTTTTGCAGTTCAATATAAAAATCATCGCCAAATACGCGTTTGAGCCTGAGCGCAAGCGCATGCGCATCATCGTAGCGGCCGTTCAGCAGCGCCTGCGGTATGCTGCCCGCAAGGCACGCAGAAAGGCATATGAGCCCTTCGTGATACTTTTCAAGTATATCGTAATCAATCCTCGGCTTATAATAAAACCCGTCCACAAAAGCTATGGAGCTCAGTTTCATAAGGTTTTTATAGCCGATTTGGTTCTTTGCAAGCAAAATAAGGTGGTTATATTCCCTTACGCCCTCCCTATCGTAAAGCGAGGCCGGCGCAACATAGGCCTCCATGCCGAGTATTGGTTTTATGCCCTGCTTTGTGCATTCCTTATAGAAATCTATCACGCCGTACATCACGCCGTGATCTGTTATGGCAATGGAATCCATGCCCAGTTCCTTCGCGCGCGAAACAAGCGCCGGTATTTTGGACGCCCCGTCAAGCAGGCTGTATACCGTATGCACATGCAGATGCGTAAAACCGCTCATATATTCTCCTCTCCCGTTCCTTCCATTGCCCCGCTGCCGTGAAGGCGTATATCTTCCGCCATTTGGGACAGCTTTTTAAGCCTGTGCGTAAGGCAGGATTTTGTTATGTCCAGCTCCTTCGCAAGCTCTGTCAGCGTAGCTTCGGGGGTATTTATCCTTGCTTCCGCCGTTTGCCTAAGCTTATCGCCAAGGCTTTCTATGCCCTGTTCTTTTATTATAAGCTGTATATCCATCCTTTGCTGGGCGGACGCCATAGCCGCCTTCTGCATATTCGCATCCTCAAAATTGGTGCGGCGGTTTATGTCGTTCGCCATGAAGCGCAGCACGCGTATCTGTTCAAATTCCATTGTGCCGTTCATTGCGCCGACAAGGCTGAGAAAATCGGATACGCTTTCGCCTTCCTTAAGATAAAAAATATAGTTCGCCTTCCTTGCCGTCACCTTGGCGCGGATGCCGTAGCCTTCTGCCGCGGTGCGCAAAGTGTCCGCAAAGTTTTCCTGCCGCGTGACTATTTCAAGATGATAGCCCTTCTTGGGATCGCTCACGGAGCCGCCGCCAAGGAATGCGCCGCGCAGCAGGCAGCGCATACGCTCGTCGCTTTCGGCCATGCTTTCGGGTATTTTGCCGGGCTGAAAATCCTCGTTGTCATCATTTGGCAGGCTGCCGCAATCAATAAGCAGCTGCCTGCACCCTTCGCCGGAAACATGCACGATTATGCTGCTGCGCTTCAATCCTTCCTGCTTACGGGTGGAAAACGAAGCGTTAAGGCCATACAGCTCCGCCGTTAGTGCGCGGGCAAGCTCCGCCACGTTTTCGCTTTCGCTCACGTATTCTATGCCCAATCCGCCCCGGCCCAGCGTAACCGCCGCCGCGGTATGCGTCAGGCCGCACAATATGCTAAGCCTTTCTTCGCGGCTTTGCGTTTTTATGCCGACCAATTCGTCCTTTACCGTGGATGAAAAAGACATCAGCTTTCTCCCTTTCCCCCTGTGCGCTCCTGTATGTCCGCCGCCTCTATGCCCGCATCGCGGTGTATAAGGCGGGACGAGTAGCTGTCCTTCAATCTTTTGTGCATTTCCTCCGCTGCGCATACGGAACGGTGCCTGCCGCCCGTGCAGCCGAAGGCCACGAGCAGCCTGCGCTTGCCCTGCTTTACAAACGCGGGAATAAGCTCCCTCAGCATCGCTTCGGTTTGGTTTATAAAGCTTTCGTATGTCTCGTCCACCTCAATAAAGTCCCGCACGGGCTTGTCCCTGCCGCTGAGCCCTCTCAATTCCGCTTCATAGAACGGATTTGGGCTGAAGCGCATATCAAATACCATATCCGCCTCAAACGGCACACCGCGCTTATAGCCAAAGCTTTCTATTATCAACTGGAACTCGGCCTTCCTGTCGCCGCTGAAGTATTCTTCAAGCTTTCTTCTTAGTTCCATCGGCTTTAAGTCGCTTGTGTCTATTATATATTCCGCCCTGTCGCGGAAGAAAGAGAGCATCTCGCGTTCTTCCTTTATGCCTTCGCGTATGTCGCGGTTAAGCGGATGCGGGCGGCGGCTTTCGTTATAGCGCCGTTCAAGCACGCCGTCGCGGCATTCAAGATACAGTATATGGAAATTGACAGGCAGCATGCATAGCTGCATATGCGCCTGCTGCACCTCCCCGGCGAAAACGCTTTCGCGGCTGTCTATAACCACGGCGGCCTTTTCAACGGGCGGCTTTGAATCGCGGCAAAGCTGCACAAATCCGCCCACCATTGCGCACGGCAGATTGTCCACGCAGAAATAGCCCATGTCCTCCAGACACCTGAGCGCCTGCGTTTTTCCTCCGCCGGACAAGCCTGTGACTATTATAAGTTCCATCCGTTCCTCCTTAGAATTCACCAAGCAGCTTTACTTCCGTTTCAAGCTGCGCGCCGCTGTGTTCCTTCACCTTTTGCTGCACGAGCCGTATCAGCTCATATACATCGCGCGATGTTGCCCCGCCCGCATTTACTATAAAGCCCGCGTGCAGCGTGCTGACCTCCGCGCCGCCTATGCGCGTTCCCTTCAGCCCGGCCTGCTCTATCAATGCGCCGGCAAAGTACCCTTCCGGTCGTTTGAATATGCTGCCGGCGCTGGGGTAGCTTATGGGCTGCTTTTCACGCCTGCGTTTATTGTAGTCCGTCATTCTTTCGTATGCCCCGCCGTCGTCGTCGTTCAGTTCAAACTCCGCCTCTATCACTATGCGTTCCGGCACGCAGTATGGGCTCAGCCTATGCCCAAACGCGGTCTTATCCACGGTTTCTTTTATTATTGCGCCGTTTTCCGCATAGGTAACGGTTTTCAGCGCATCCGCCGTCTCCCCGCCGTATGCGCCGGCGTTCATGGCAACCGCGCCGCCTACCGTGCCCGGTATGCCCGCCGCCCATTCAAGGCCCATCAGGCCCCATTGCACGCTTTGCTTAGCTGTTGCCGCATAGCTTGCGCCCGCGCCCGCAACTATCGTGCGGCCGCTGCGCTCAACGTTCGCCATTTTCTCGCCTATGCGCACAACTATCGCATCAAGCCCTTTATCGCTTATCAAAAGATTTGTGCCGTTGCCTATAACGTAATGCTCTACGCCAGCCGCCTCTATCAGGCGCATAAGCTCAGCAGTATGCTCCGCCGTGTCCGGCTCGGCCAATATGCGCACGCTGCCGCCCGTTTTGAAGGAGGTGTACTGCGCCATAGGCACATTCTCCTTTGCACCGAGCGCATCAAGCATCCGTTTTAATTCAAAAGGCAGTTCTTTCATTACTCATTCTCCCAACAAGCAGTATTATACCAAACTTAATTTTACTTTATTTTTGCCCTTTTCACAATACTCAGTCAAAAAGCTCGCCATATCTTTTAACTATGGCCTCATTCGCCCCGCTATCGCCCGAAAGCGCGCGCGCAGCTTCCTCCGCAATGGCGTCCTTATACCGGTTCAGCAAAAATGCGTTTGCGCACGGCACGCCGTTGAGCAACGCCTGCGCATCCACAGGACTTGCGCTCTCCGCCTTATCCTCAAATGGCGCCGACGGATAAAGCCCCGTTTGGGCTATCTTCAGGCTATACTTTGGCGTTAACAAAAGCTGTATCAGCTTTTCGGCATGTTCCTTCACCCATTCATCGTCCGTATACGGTATTGCGATAAGCTGTGCGTTGCCGTGCTGACCCGTTATGCCGTGCACGGTATAGTTAAAGCCCTTACCCCGCTCGCTCAGCATGCTCAGTTCGCGCGCCGTACGCACATCGTCTATGCAAAGCGCTGCCTTGCCTTCCTTAAACGCCGCCGTGTCGCGGCACTCGCCTTCCGCGCCGATAAGCGCCCATCTTTCCGCCCTGCCGGACAATATGCTTTGCTTTATCGCGCCGCCGTCCGCCCCGTTTACGGCCGCAAGTATAGCCGCCGCATCCACGCTGCCTTCATCTAAGTTTATTCCTATTTTCTTTGATAGTTCGTTGTTCTCTATCAGCACGCATGGGCTTTGCGCATATGGTATTGCATACAGTTTGCCTTCACTGCTGCCCGCACGCAGCAGTTCGCCGCTTATTTCGGCATAGTTCCCCGCGTCAAGCTCGCTGAGCCCGTCAAGCTCGCTGAGCCCGTCCGCGTCTATAAGCCCCGCCGGGAAGGATATCACGTCCGGCTTTTCGCCGCGTTCGATCCGCCTTGCGTATTCCTCCTCCATCATTCCTTCCACGCTGTAAAACACTCCGTATTCCTTTTTTTCAAGCTTTCTTGCGGCATCGGCCATTATTGTGCTTACGCTGCCGGAATACGGCTTGTATTTGACCACATGCCAAACGTTTATTATGCCCGTGCGCTGCTTCACGGGCGGCTCTGTCTCCCGCACAAACAGCTCCTTATACGCCTGTATGCTCATTATTACCATAAACGCGGCTACAATTGCCGCCATAGCCGCGTTAAATGCCGTCCTCATGCGCCCCATATGCTTCCGTTCCCCCTTCAGCGGTTTTGTTCCGTTATTCATATGCATAAAAAAAGAGACCCATGTTAAGAGTCTCTTTGATTCGGGTCGTCAGCTATTGGTGGTGAACTGCGGATTGCCCCTTCCCGCCATTCACCGATTGTTTATGGTTGGAGGAAAACAATAATGAAGATGACTGCGATTGTCACGACCCGCTTTCTTTCGCTGATGTTATGGTAACACTATATGTTGCGCTTTGCAATCTTTTTTAAGCAAATATTACTAAAGTTAATAATCCGTTCATATTTGCCCTTGTTTTGCCGGTTTTATGCCCGCTTTATTGGGTCAAATATTACGTCCGCGTCAAAATCCGGCGTGTATGAAAGGTCTGCCGAATTGCGCTGCTGTATGAACACGTTTTCAAAGCCCTTGCTTATGGCATAATCCAAGGCCCTGTCGTACTCGCCTTTTGTTATGCGGCGATTGATGGGCCTGGGCAGATCGTCCTTCGGCGGGGCATACTGGCTCATTATCGATATATAGACATTTTTCGGGTAATTGGCTGAAACATAGTCCAGCACCCGCCGCGTATCGTCAACGCAGCCGGGCAGCACCATGTGCCGTATCAGCAAGCCGGAAGCCGCCATGCCGTTTTCATCCAGCTTTATGTTCCCAACCTGCCTGTACATTTCCGCAATAGCCTGCGCAGCAATGGCAAAATAATCCTCTGCATCGCTGTATTTCTTTGCAAGCGGCGCCGAGACATACTTAAAGTCCGGCAGATATATGTCTATAAGCCCTTCAAGCATTTTCAGCGTTTGCACGTTTTCATATGCGTTGGTATTGTAAACTACAGGTATCGTAAGCCCAGCTTGGCGCGCAAGTGGTAATGTGCACGCTATCAGCGGCACATGCGGCGCGGGCGTAACAAGGTTTATGTTATGCGCGCCCTGATGCTGAAGATCGAGCATTATGCGGCAAAGTGTTTCTTCATCCGCCTCTATGCCCATCACGCTGTGGTTTATTTTATAGTTCTGGCAGAATATGCAGTTAAGATTGCACCCGCAGAAAAATATGGTGCCGCTGCCGCGTTCGCCGCTTATTATCGGCTCCTCCCAGCGGTGCAGCGCGGCGCGGGCAATATGCGCCTTTTCGCGCGCGCCGCAATAGCCCGGAGCTTTTGCGCGGTCCGCAGCGCATTTGCGCGGGCATATGCTGCAAAGGCTCATCGTTTGCCCTGCCTTTCCGCTTTATTCTGCGTTTTTTCCGCCTTTTGCGTTTTCTCGGCTTTTTGTGGCTTTTCGGCCTTCTGCGGCTGCTCTATAACCTCGTAATGCGCATCCACCACATCGTCATCATCTTGAATATCGGCGTCGTTGGGAACGTATTCATCCTTTTCGTCATCATCGCCGTAGCGGGTATGCTTTTCGCCCGCCGGCCCCAATGCTATGGCGTTGCGTACATAGCGCTGCAAAGTAAGCGTAAAACACGTACCCTTGCCGACTTCGCTTTCAACGCTTATCGTTTCGCCAAGCTTTTCCATTATGAACTGCGCTATAGACAGTCCAAGCCCCGTGCCGCCTTCGCTATGGGACTTATCCACCTTATAGAATCGTTCAAATATATGCGGCAGATCGCTTTCAGGTATGCCGCAGCCGGTATCGGTCACAGACAGCTGTATTTTCTCCTTCCCATTGCGGGCAGATATTGTTATGGTGCCGCCCTTTGGCGTGTAGCGCGAGGCATTATCCAGCAATATAACAAGCACCTGCTCTATCCTGTCCGGATCGGTCATCGCATCGGGCACAGGCCGCGGGCAGTCAAGCACTAAGTTCACGCCCTTATCGGCCAGCGTTGAAGAATACGCGCTTGCAATATCCTGCACCAGCTCGTTCACGTCCACGCGGGTTATCTCCATGTATTCCGTGCCGGATTGCAGTCGGCTGAGCGTCATCATGTCCGTTATAAGACGCGAAAGCCTGAGCACCTCGTGCAGCATTATCTTATAATACCGCTGCCTGTCCGCTTCATCCTTCACCATTCCATCGGCAAGCGGCTCAAGCAATCCCCTTACAGCGGTGAGCGGCGTCCGCAGTTCGTGCGAAACATTTGCAACATAATCCCGCCTGAGCTTTTCGACCCGCTCCATCTCCGTCATGTCCTTAAACAGGCCCACAACGCCCGTGCGTTCGCGGCTGGACGTTACAACAGGCGATATGGTTATCCACAGCACCTTGTCACCAGCCATGGGGTAGGTTATGGTCTGAGGCTTGCCGGAATTGAAAACCTCGTCAAACACCTTCCATACCTTTTCGTCGGATATCAATTCCTCGCGCTTTGATACGCTGACCGCACCGAACATGCGCATTATTGCGGAATTGTAATGTATGAGCGTACCGTGCTCATCTATTGCCACAACGCCGTCCGTAAGGCTTTGCAGCAACTGATCAAGCTGGCCCTTTTCGCTGCTTAGCTGGCGAATGGTATGGTCAAGCTCCGCACAAAGGTTATTGAGCGAACCCGCAAGTTCGCCGACCTCGCCCGGAATATCTTCATCAAGCCTTATGTCAAAATCACCCTTCGCCATCGCCTTCGCGGCGTCGTTCATGCGGCGTATCGGATCGACAATGTTCTTTGCACGCCAAACGATCGCAATCAGCGCAACGGGTATGGCTATCATAGTGAGCATAAGCACGAGCAGAGACATACGCCCCGTTGCGTTGGTAACGAGTTTAAGCGAACTGAGCATGACCACCGCGCCGAGTATATTCCCGTCGTCGTCGAATATTGGGCAGCCCAGCGCAAGGGCGGAGCTGTCCTCCCTCATCCTGAGCCGGTTCTGCTTAACGTCCGCGCCGCCCTCGGCGGAAAGTATCTGCTCATACAGCAGTTTTTTCGCGCCCTCAGCATCCGTATTAAGCAAGCTGTCCACATAGAAAAGCGTGTTTCCTTCCGCGTCAAGGTAAAGCACCGTGCCGGTATTGGACGGCAGCAGCTTTGCCGCCAGCCGTTCAAACACGTCTTTATCTATTTCGCCCGCCATGTATTCCTTGGCAAGCTGCTCCGCCGCATCAAGCGAAGGGTGCAGCTCGTCCAGCTTTATGTCAGCATAAACATCCTTGCTCAGAAACACATAGCCGCCAAGCATAACGGCCGCCGCAATGAGCATTGCGACGGACAGCATTATAACAAGCCTGCGGAAAAACACGCTTTTTAGCATAGTTTTATTCTACCTCGAACTTATAGCCAACGCCGTATATAGTCTTTATCGACCAATTAAGGCCCGTGTTGTCAAGCTTTGCACGTATGCGCTTTATATGCGTATCCACGGTTCTTGTTTCGCCGGCGAAGTCATAGCCCCAAACCTTGTTAAGCAGCTGCTCCCTTGTGAACACCTGCCCGGGGTTGGAAGCAAGCATATAAAGAATCTCTATTTCCTTCGGCGTGCATATTACCGGCTGCCCCTTTAATGTGACGGTATAGCTCTTAATGTCTATAACAAGGCCGTTTAAGGTAACGCGGCCGTCGTCGTTGCTCTGCTGTTCGCTTGTGCGCCTGAGCACCGCCTTTATCCTTGCCACGACCTCGCGCGGGCTGAAGGGCTTCACGATATAGTCATCCGCGCCCAGCTCAAGGCCGAGTATTCTGTCTATTTCTTCGCCCTTGGCAGTGAGCATAATTATTGGCACCTGCGAATTTTTGCGTATTTCCTTGCAGGCGTCAATGCCGTTCATGACGGGCATCATTATATCCATAACGCAAAGCGAAATGTCGCCGTCCAGCGCGCTGACCGCCGCCGCGCCGTCATATACGTCCACGGTTTCAAATCCTTCGGATTTAAGATAAATGCCAAGTGACTCATGCACGTTTCTGTCGTCGTCAGCTATCAATATTTTGCCGCTGCTCATGTTTTTTACCTCCCATTTTATACATTGATTACATTATAACACCGCGACAGTTTTTTTCAAATCCTGCCGCAGCTATTTGCTGTATACTTCACACTTTGTTCGTATTCGTTCCCGTGCCTTGGCGCTTGGCAACAGTAAAGCTGAACACCACGCGGCCATCCTTGCTTTCGGCCCATATGCGCTCGCCCATCAGCTCCATTATCTCCTTCGCTATTGCAAGGCCAAGGCCCGTGCCTTCGCCTGTATGCGCCCTGTCCGCCTTATAGAACCGCTCAAACAGATGGTCTATGTCCGCTTCGGCTATTTCGCCGGGGTTGGATACGCTTATGGTATATTTATCATCGTCCTCGCCCACGCTAAGGTCAACCTCGCCCGATGCGCTGTGCTTTATGGCGTTGTCAAGCAGGGCTATGAGCACCTGCTCGCACCTATCCGGATTGCTGTACGCCTCATGCTCGCCTTCAGGCATGGACACGGAAAGCGTTTTTCCGTTATCCTTGGCTATCGTGCCGTATCTGTCCGCAACGTCGTATATCAAGTCGTTCACGCTCATTTTGCAGCGCGCTATGGCAACCGTGCCCGATTGCAGCCGGCTCAGTTCAAGCAGATCGTCTATCAGGCGCGAAAGGCGCATGGCCTCATGCTGAATATAACCATAGTATCTAAGCCTGTCCTCGTCCTTCTTTACCAGCCCGTCGCACAGCGCGTCCGAAAGGCCGCGTATGGATGCGATAGGCGTTCTCAACTCATGGGACACGTTGGCAACGTAATCCCGCCGCGTCTGCTCAAGCCGCGCCGCCTCCGTAACGTCCTGTATCATTATTATGGCGCCTTCGTTCTTGCCGTCCGTACCAAGGGCGGATATTGTGAAGCGCAGCACGGCTTCCTTATAGCTTTGTTCCGTCCAGCGGCTCACGCCGTCGGAAAGCACCTGTTCAACCATGGAATGGAGCTCGCCATACATTGGCGAATCCTCTATGCTTTCGCCATGTGCGCAGCCCATAAGCGCTACGGACGCGGGGTTGAACTGAATTATCTTTCCGCTCTCGTTAACGGCTATAACGCCCTCCAGCAGCCCGTCAAGCACGCTTTTCAGCCGGTTTCGCTCAAACGTAAGCGCGCCTATTGTGCCGCTGAGCGCGCTTGAAAGTTCGTTTAAGGAGTGGCCCAGCCGCGCCACTTCGCCGTCTCCTTTTTCAATAGCCCGCACGGAAAAATCCCCTTTTGTCATTGCTACGGCGGCTTCGTTCATCTTATTCAGCGGCTTTGTAAGCCCGCGCGATCCAAAGTACGCCACCGGCACCATTATAAGCGCCACCAAAAGCATGGCAAGCGGCAGCGATGAAGTAAGGTTACCCCAGCCCGTGCTGAGCTCGTCCATTGGCTTTACCAGGAACACCGCACCCATTATCGCGCCGTCGCTTGCGGTTATAGGCTCGCCTACCACGACGCCGGCCCTGCTGCCGCCCATCATTACCACGGCGCTGACCTCTCTGCCCGCAAGCACGCCCGCAAGATACGGCGCTATCATGTTAGTGTTCGCCTCAAGCTGGTCGTTCGTAATGCTGCCGAAAAGTGTACCGTCAGCCGTATAAAGATACGGCGCAGCATCCCATATGCGTCTATCGTAATTGACTATGTTTTCAAAATCCTTGCGGCTCAGTATCCCTTCCATCAGGTCTGCCGCACGGCTCGATATAAACTCAGCCCTTGGTATAAGTTCCTTCGTTTTCAGCTCACCATACTTCTTTATGCCCGCATAGCGAAAAACAAGCGCCGTAAGGGCGGCGCTCAATATAACCGTGAACAGCACAAGGCATACGGTTTTTATAAGCAAAGTATGCTTCATTATCTGCTTACCTCAAACTTGTACCCAACGCCGTAAACCGTTTTTATGCTCCAGTTTACCGTTCCCTCCGCAGGCAGTTTTTGGCGTATGCGCTTTATCTGCGTATCCACCGCGCGCGTATCGCCGTAAAAATCATAGCCCCACACAAGCGAAAGTATCGTTTCCCGTTCATATACCTTGCCCGGGTGCGATGCAAGCAGCTGGAATATCTCCACTTCCTTCGGCGTGAACGGCACACGCTCGCCTTTTACACGGACATCATAATTGTTTATGTTTATCTCAAGGTCGTCAAAGCGAAGCACCTGCTGCGGGTGTTCCTTCGCCATGGCAAGCCTTCTCAGCACCGCCTTTACCCGCGCCACAACTTCGCGCGCGCTGAACGGCTTAACTATGTAATCATCCGCGCCCAGCTCAAGGCCAAGTATCCGGTCTATCTCTTCTCCCTTTGCCGTTAGCATTATTATAGGCACGCGGCTTTTTTCCCTAAGCTTACGGCATACGTCCGTGCCGGAAAGCTTGGGCATCATTATATCCAATATTATAAGATCAGGCTTCTCCGTTTCAAATTTTTGCAGCGCTTCTTCGCCGTCCATCGCGCTTATATGTTCATAGCCCTCGTTTTCCAAATACATGCCAAGGGTTTCGTGTATCATTATCTGGTCATCGCAAATCATTATCTTCTGCGCAGCCATATCCTTTACCTCCCAATCATTGCGGTATTCATGCTTGGATTATAATAAAAAAATCCCTCACTTTCAATACAGGTTCCCGCTTTGCCATAATTGTATTGAATTTTCGGCGCAAACGGCTATAAAGCAACCGCACCTGCGCTGCTTTTTACGGCTGCACGGGTGCGGATTCAGTCATTTATTCGATTTTACCTATCAACGGCCTATCGTTATATCCTCAACGAAAAGGTGCTTCGCGGGCAGTTCGGGATGCATGGGCATCTTCTGCGCGGGTGCCGCAGCTGTTGCAGGCGCGGGCGCTGCCGCCGGTGCTGCCTTGGGGGCTTCCGCCTTAGGCTCTTCCTTGGGCTTGGGGTTATTACGCTGCTCAAAGAACTTCATGGCCACCTGCGGGAACAGTGCATAGCTCAGCACGTCCTCTTCCTGACGCATAACGTCCTTTATCTCCTCGCGGTACTTTTCAAGCTCCGGCTTGAGCAGATCCGCCGGGCGGCAGGTTATAACTTCCGCATCGCCAATGGCCTTCTTGCGCACTTCTTCATTCACCTTTCCGGGCAGTGCGCCGTATTCGCCGCGCAGCAGGGCCTTGGATTCCTTAGAGAAGGTTTTGTACCTTCCGCTGGAAACCACGTTAAGCACGGCCTGGGAGCCGACTATCTGGCTGGTAGGCGTTACCAGCGGGGGATAGCCAAAGTCCTCGCGTACGCGGGGGATCTCCGCCAGCACATCGTAATACTTATCCTCTGCATTCAGCTGCTTAAGCTGGCTGATAAGGTTGGAAAGCATTCCGCCGGGAACCTGATATATAAGCGTGTTCGTATCAACGTTGAGCACCTTGGGATCAAGGAAGCCTTCATCCTTCAGCTTCTGCGCAACGCCGCGGAAATGCTTGGCGGCAACGGCCATCTTTTCAAGGTCAAGCCCTGTGTCGTACTCCGTGCCCTTCAGCGTTGCCACAAGGGACTCCGTAGCGGGCTGGCTGGTGCCGTTTGCAAGGGGGCTGAGCGCGCAGTCAACTATATCCACGCCCGCCTGTACGGCCATGAGATAAGTCATGTCGCCGGTGCCGGAAGTGTTGTGCGTATGCAGATGTATAGGCACGCTTATTTCTTCCTTCATGCGCTTTATCAGCGAATACGCATCATAGGGCAGCAGCAGATTCGCCATGTCCTTTATGCATATAACGTCCGCGCCCATCTGCTCCAGTTCCTTAGCCACCTTAACGAAGTAATCCTCGTTATGCACGGGGCTGATGGTGTAGCTTATGGCGGGTTCGCATATTCCGCCGTATTTCTTTGTATACTTTATGGCGGATTCAAGATTGCGCACGTCGTTAAGAGCATCAAATATCCTTATGACGTCAATGCCGTTCTCTATCGCCTTGCGACAGAACTGCTCCACGACGTCGTCGGCATAATGCTTATAGCCCAGTATATTCTGGCCGCGGAAAAGCATCTGCAGTTTGGTATTGGGCAGCGCCTTTTTAAGCTTCCTCAGCCTGTCCCACGGATCCTCGTTGAGGAAGCGGAGGCAACTGTCAAACGTGGCTCCGCCCCAGCACTCCAGTGACCAATAGCCAATGCTGTCCAGCACTTCGCATGCGGGAAGCATATCTTCCGTGCGCATACGGGTGGCTGCCTGGGACTGATGCGCGTCCCTCAATATAGTGTCGGTAATAAATATTTTCTTGCTCATCCGGATTCCTCCTCGATAAGATGCTTTGTATTATATCAGTGTACCCAATAGAGCGAAAGCAGAACGCCCGCAGCTATTGCGGAACCTATAACGCCCGCCACATTGGGACCCATGGCATGCATCAGCAGATAGTTGCCGGGCTTTTCCTTCTGGCCTACTACCTGAGACACGCGCGCCGCCATAGGCACGGCGGAAACGCCGGCGGAGCCGATAAGCGGATTTATCTTGCCGCCGGAAAGCTTGTTCATAAGCTTGGCTATCAGCACGCCGCCAGCAGTACCGAACGCGAATGCACACACGCCCATAAGCAGTATACCAATAGTCTGCCATGTAAGGAATATGTCAGCGGTCGCAGTCGCGCCGACGGATACGCCGAGGAATATGGTAACGATATTCATCAGCTCGTTCTGCGCGGTCTTGGAAAGCCTTTCGGTCACGCCGCATTCCTTGAGCAGGTTACCAAACATCAGCATGCCGATAAGCGGAGCCGCAGAGGGAACCAGCAGGGACACGAATATAGTAACAACTATGGGGAATATTATCTTTTCGGTTTTGGAAACAGGCCTGAGCTGCTCCATGGATATTTGGCGTTCCTTCTTTGTGGTCAGCGCCTTCATTATGGGCGGCTGAATTACCGGAACAAGCGCCATATAAGAATACGCTGCAACGGCGATGGGGCCAAGCAGCTGCGGCGCAAGCCTGAGCGTTACGTATATTGCCGTCGGGCCGTCCGCACCGCCGATTATACCTATGGAGGACGCTTCCCTTACGCCGAAGTTAAAGGCATTGGGGAACAGGGCGGTAAGGCCGATGGCACCCATGAAGGCAATGAATATGCCTAACTGGGCAGCAGCACCCATGAACAGGGTCTTGGGGTTGGCGATAAGGGGGCCGAAGTCCGTGCCCGCGCCCACGCCCATGAATATAAGGCAGGGATAAATGCCCAGTTTTATGCCAAGGTACAGATAGTCTATAAGACCTCCCTGGTCGCTCAGCTTAGCCCAGTCAACGTGTCCGCTGGCAAAAAGCTCGCGGTGATACATTTCCGCGCCGGGCAGATTGGTAAGCAGCATACCGAAGGCTATCGGCAGCAGCAGCAACGGCTCGAATTTCTTCACGATGGCCAGATACATCAGCACCAATGATATAGCTATCATTATAAGCACCTTAGGATCGTTGGCTATCATGGAAAAGCCGGTCATTTCAACAAAACTTTGAATTGCTTCTCCCATTTTGCTCTCCTTTCAATCGGATTTGGCAAAAGCGGAAGCCGCTTAGCCTATCACCAGCAGGCAATCGCCGGAGTTGACGGAAGCGCCCTTGGTGGTGTTTATGGCTATAACCTTGCCGGAAGCGGGGGCGAATATCTCGTTCTCCATCTTCATGGCTTCAAGTATGATAACAACATCATCCGCGTTCACGGTGTCGCCAACGTTTACCTTAATGTCCAGTATGTTGCCGGGCATGGGGGCGGTAACGGCGGTCTGGCCGGCGGCGGGGGCGGCAGCAGGCGCGGCTGCAGGGGCAGCGGGCGCAGCGGCGGGAGCGGCGGGAGCGGGAGCCGCAGCGGGCGCGGGAGCAACAGGCGCGGCGGGCGCTACGGGAGCGGTGGGCGCGCTATACACGGGCGCGGGAGCGGGGGCGGCATACATGGGAGCCGCATTCATATAAGGAGAGGGAGCCACAAAGGCAGCGGGACGGCCGGCAACGCCGCCAACTTCTTCAACTTCAACATCGTAAGCTGTGCCGTTTACGTTCACGATAAACCTACGCACCATTTTATTAAATCCTCCTGAAATAATCTTAATTGGTCTCTTTTGTTCTGGTTCAGATCACATTTTTGTGATCTTGGTGATACGGAAGCCCTTTATATCGCGGCCGGTATAGGCGGCGATTGCGGCGGCCACAGCGGCGTCGAACGCATAGCGATCCACCTCATGCGGATATACCACCGGGGCAGGCGCAGGCGCGGCAGGGGCAGCGGCGGGTGCAGCAACGGGCGCGGGAGCAGTCTTAGCTGCGGCTGCGGGAGCGGCCGGGGTTTTCACGGTCTTGCCCGCTATAAGGCCCATCACCTTAATGATAAGCACCAGCAGGAACAGACCGATAAATACCGTACCCATACCCAACACAAGCACAAACCACGGATTGTTGATAAGATCCATCTGCGACAGTTCTCCTTTCTAAGTGTTGATTATGAAACCGTTAAATACTTGTATACATGTATAAGCTGGCATTTGAATGAACAATGCCCTCAAATACTCCCGTTTTCTCTTATTCTGCATAGTGTTCTTTTTTCCTGCCTGAAATGGAAATTTATTTTTCTTGATGTTACTAGAAATGCCAATTTTGCCCGCAATAGCTTACAAAATTCGCCTGCGGGCAAAATTATGTATAAATTTGATGCTAAGACAGCTCCGTTTGCCTGAGCGCATTAAGTTCCTCAGCGCTCAGAGCCCTGTATTCGCCAGACTGCATGAAGCCTATTGAAACCGCGCCTTCCTTCGTGCGTTTCAGCACCAGCGTTTGGTGCCCCACGGCTTCAAGCATTCGCCTTATTTGGCGGTTGCGCCCTTCGTGTATGGTTATATCGAATGATGTGTTGCCGTTGTGCAGCGCATGCACCTGCGTTATCTTCGCTGGGCTGGTCATCCCGTCGCCAATGTCAACGCCCAGCTCGAGCCGCGCTATTTCCGCATTTGTCAGCACCCCGTCGCACACGGCGTGATATGTTTTATCCACCGTAAATTTGGGATGCGTAAGCTTATACGCAAGTTCGCCGTCGTTGGTCATAAGCAGCAAGCCTTCGGAATCATAGTCAAGCCTGCCAACGCTGTACAGCCGGTACGGAACATCCTTAAAGTAATCCATTATGGTCGCTCTGCCCTGCGGATCGGACGCGGTGCACATAACGCCGCGCGGCTTATAGAACGCAAAAACGACCCGTTCTTCGGCCGGGCGCAGCAGCTTGCCTGCGTATTCCACCCTGTCGTTAAGCGGGTCTATCACCGTGCCTATCGACGCCACCTGACCATTTACCTTAACAAGGCCAGCGCAGATAAGTTCTTCGCATTTTCTTCTGGAGGCTACTCCGGCCTCCGCCATAAACTTTTGCAGCCGCATTGCATACCCTATGCCGCCCAGCCGGACAGCAGCTTTCTTAAATACTGGCCGAATTTGAGCGAAAGGCTGTCTTCCGCGGCAAGCAGCCGCGTTTCGCCAACCAGCTTGCCGTCCATAAGCACCCTTACACTGCCAACGTCCTCCCCTTTTTCAACAGGGGCGTTCATTCCGCTCCGCGTTTCCACTTCCGTGCGTATGTCCGCGCTTTCGCCTATCCGTACTGGTATAATTATATCGTCTTTGGCCTCGGCTGCCAAGGCCGTTTTTGTGCCGCCGCTCACTCTTATCCGTGTTATGCTCTGCCCTGCGGATATTATCTTTTCCGTGCGGAACGATGCAAAGCCGTAATCAAGCATCGCCTTAGCAACGTTGAACATATCAGGGCAGCTCAGTACCGCGCCTATCAGCGTCATTCCGTCCCGCTCCGCCGCGAACACAAGGCAGCGCCCTGCGGCCTTTGTAAAGCCCGTTTTTACGCCGCAGCCGCCTTCATATTGCCACAGGATCTTATTTTTGTTCTTCATATAGCGTATAACGCTGCCTGTGGTGGTCTTATGATACGTTGAACCCACTATTTTTCTGAAATCAGGATTCTTCATCGCTTCCGCCGCAATAAGCGCCAAGTCATACGCCGTTGTGTAATGCTCCGGATCGTGCAGCCCGTTCGGCGTTACAAAATTCGTATTGTGCGCGCCTATTTCTTCCGCGCGGGCGTTCATCAGCGCCGCAAATGCTTCCACGCTGCCAGCCGTGTGTATTGCCAATGCCACCGCCGCATCGTTCCCGCTCAAAAGCATCAGTCCATACAGCATGTCCTCCACGCTCACTTCCTCGCCCGCGTTAAGATACATGCTCGATCCTTCCACGCCGTATGCCTTTGGGCTGACCTTCACCGTGTCGCCAAGAGAGCAGTTTTCTATTACTATAAGCGCGGTCATAATCTTTGTTGTGCTTGCCATAGGGAGCTTTTTATGCGCTTCATTTGCGCATATCACAGCGCCCGTGTTCTGCTCTATCAGCGCCGCGCCGCCCGCCGCAATATCGGGCGCATTTTCGGCATATGCGCCCGCATTAAGGCACATAAGCGCCGCCGCGGCCAGTATCAGCGCGGCTGTCCTGCGCGCGTTCATTCGGCAGTCTCCTCTTTGCTTTCGCCGTTTGCGCTGCCCGCCATGCGCTCTATTGCGGCAATTATCTCCGGCATCATATCTATCAGCCTTTCCGCGCCGCATTTATATTGCGTCGGCAGCACGCGCGTGCGCCCGTTTTCGCTGGTTACAAATGCCATCGGCGTAAGGCACATGCCCGCCGCGGCAGTTCCCGCGAACGGGTAGCGGCCTTCGCTTGCATCCAGCGCGTCCCCCGCCCTTTTAACGGGAGTAGCCGCCTGACCCATTATGTATTCCCCTCCGCCGGACACAAAGCCCATGCTCACCTTCGATACGGGCAGCAGCACCGTTCCGTTGCCTGTTTCAACGGGAGAGCCCACTATCGTGTTCACGTCAACCATTTGCCTTAATTGTTCCATAGTGCTCCGCATTATGTTTTCCACGGGATGCGACATATCTTGTTACCTCTTTTCCGATAATACCTATAAGCTTAGCCAAATTCAGCCCTATGATACCTTCCATATATACCCATGCCGCGCCGAACCTGAACTCAGGCGCAATATATATGCTCTCCGCTCCCTTATTGGGCAGCAGAAAGCCTATAACGCGCGGCAGCAGGCTGTTTGCCGCGCCGCACAGCAGCGCCGTTGCCGCCGCATCGCCGTCTATCCCTATGCTCCCGCGGATAGTTAGCCCGTCAAGCCATAAATAGCGTTTCCTTTGCCGCAGCACCGCCAGCGCGATTTTTATTGCAGCCTTGTCCGGTTTTGCCTCGCTGTCCTTTGCAGCGCGCTTTTTGCCGTTTTCCATCGGCCGTATCTTCAGCCGTATAAAACCGAGCATGCTCACGCCCAGCCTTATCCTCGCCGCATTGCCGCAAAGCATAATGCTGAAATTTAACCTTATCGGTATCAATATTGCCGCTGTGAGCGCAATTGTTAATATAGCAAAAAAGCCCATATGGGCTAATATTTGCTGTTTTGCGTTATTTTATTATGCTTTTGATTAATTAGATGCTTTATCTTCGGTATTATCGTTTTCTTCCGCATTCTCGATTTCGCTTAACTGTGGCAGTTCACTGAGCGACCGTATGCCGAAGTGCCTGAGAAATGCGTCCGTAGTCCCGAGCAGCATTGGCCTGCCCACAACATTCTTGCGCCCAAGCTCCCTTATCATCCCCAGCTTCATCAGCTGCCCTACGGCATATTCACACCTCACGCCGCGCACGGCCTCAATATCCGCCTTCGTCACAGGCTGGCGGTATGCTATTACCGAAAGCGTTTCAAGCATGGATTGGGAAAAGGATTTAGACTGCACGGGCTGCACCAGCTCTTCAACATAGCGCGTATATTCCTTGTTTGACACAAGCTGCATAGTCTCCGCCGTTATAAAAAGCTGTACGCCGCGCTTTTCTCGCTTATAAAGCTCGTCCATGCTGCGTATTATGTGCTCCATCTCTATGTCCGTTACACCTATTGCCCGCTGCAATTCTATTATCGGCACCGGATCGCCCGAAACGAACAATATGCACTCTATCGCGCCCATGCGCTCATTGTATTCCAATGTGTTCTCTCCCCCTCGGTCTTTGCCTATTCATCCATGTATTCGGCGTCCGCATCGTCCTCTTTCAGGTTATATGCGGTTATAGTTATCCTGCCGTAAGGTGTGGACTGTTTAAGCAATATTTCCTGCCGTGCTATCATTTCAAGCAGCGCCATGAACGTTACTATCTTTTCAAGCTTAACGCTTGTTGCTTCAAACAGTTCTTCAAACGTTACGCTCGCACCTTCCTTAAGCTTTGCGCGGATCTTCACAAGCTGCGTCCTTACGGTGTACTTATCCGCATCCACCTTCTTAGCTATTTCCGGTATGCTGCTTTCCGGTTCTTCACGGTTAAGCACATCCATAAAAGCGGCGAACAGTTCTTCCGCCGTGGCCTGCTCCAGTTCATATTCCTGCGGCGGCAGGGCAAATTCCTCCGGCAGCCGCGAAAACACGCCCCTCATGCCCGCGCTCAGCTCGTTCAGCTTTTCGCCGGCCTGCTTAAAAAGCTTGTATTCCTTCAGACGGCGTACCAGCGCCTCCTCCGGATCCTCTTCTTCCTCCGCTTCCTTTGGCGGTTTGGGCAGCAGGGAGCGCGATTTGATATACACAAGCGTTGCCGCCATGGTTAAAAACTCGCTCGCCGTATCCATGTCCAGTTCATCCAGTTCTTCCATAAGCGAAAGATACTGGTTTGTGATTTCGGATATGAATATGTCCTTTATATCCACCTTTGCCTGCTCAATAAGATGCAGCAGCAGATCAAGCGGCCCGTCAAACTCCTTTAGATGAACTTCATATGCCATCCGTTTTCCCCTTGCGCCGCGCTCAGAAAATGCTCAGTATCAGCGAAGCCAAGTTCATGAGCGGCATCATAAGCCAATACACTATCGTATTAAGGAAATGCGTGCGCGAATTGATTATAAGCACGGCCACGAGTATAACATAGCTGTACTTTTCAACAAAGCCGAAAAACTTATAAGTCTTTGCATTCATGAAAAGGCACTGCGCCACATGGTAACCGTCAAGCGGCGGAATGGGCAGCAGATTAAATACCGCAAGGCCAAAGTTTATGGTATAGCAATACTGCACCATTGTATTGAGTATTTCGTTGCTCCACGGCAGACATATGAGCACAATCCATATTATCATGAACGCCACGCCCAGTATAAGGTTAACTGTTATACCCGCCAAGGACACGATAAGCTCGTCCTTTCTTGGGGACTTAAAGTTGCGCGTGCTCACGGGTACGGGCTTGGCCCAGCCGAAGCCCAATATCAGCAGCGACAGGAAGCCAAGCGGATCGATATGAGCAAGCGGGTTTACCGTCATGCGGCCAAGATTCCTCGCGGTCGGATCGCCGCGCTTATACGCCGCGTACGCATGACCCCATTCGTGGAACGACAGCCCAACCAATATGCCCGGCAAGCTGTACAGCGCATCTATAATGTAACTCAATATGCCGTCCATTTATCCTCCTTAAAGTTCGCATTCCATGTATGCTTCGCCGTATTCCATGCGCCCGGTAAAGCTGAATCCCAGCTTTTGATACATAGCAATGGCTGCTTCATTACCTATTTCAACGCTTATCCGCGCCTTTTCAGCGCCCATGCGCTTCAGCTCCGCCATTGCAAGCTTCATCGCCGCAGTGCCGAAGCCCTTATGCTGGAAGCGTTTGTCTATCATCAACCGCCATATTTCGTATACACCGCGGTCTTTATCCGCATTGAGCAAAGCAAAGCCCACAGCAACACCGTTTTGCGTAACGGCATAGGGCAGCGCGTTTTCAAGCGCGGCCGCCTCGGCAAGCGAAATATCGTTGCCGGCTACAAACTCCTGCTGATCCTCATTCACGGCTAACTTAAGCACGGAGTAAACGTTTGCGTCGTTTATGCGCTCAAGCTGCACGTCCTCCGCCTTCAGGTAAACGTCGTCCATCTCGTATCTCATGCGCTGCACGAACGATTTTGCGCCGGTTTCGTCCGCATCTTCCTTTGCGCTCGGCGCGTTTGCAAGCATTGCCGCGCTCACGCCGTATTGCGCATTTATATACAGCGCGCTTTGCGCCTGCTCTATGCCACTGTCCGCATAATACCACCCGTTCAGCGTTCTCAGTCCGCAGGCATTCGGCGCAAGCATTATGTCCGTATGCTCCTCGTCAAGCAGCTTGCCTTCAAGCAGCGCCGTGCCGAAATGCGCCAAATCATACGCGCTCACAACGCCGCCTGCTTCACCGGCGCAAAGCTTTGGCGCGCCCACAACTATGCTTTCATCGCCCATTTTAGCCGTATACGTGACTTCCGCTTCCTTATCAAGGCCGGTATCTTTCATGCCGATCGGCGCGAATACAAGCTCGTTAAGCGCATCCGCAAGGCTCTTCCCGTATGCCCTTGCCACGGCCATGCCAAGTATGCGGTAGCTGCTCCTTCTGCCCGCGGAATTTTCAGGATCGTCCACCACGTCAAGCTTGTTCACTATATTCAACACATCTTCATCGCTTATCGCACCGTTGAGCGCATTCCAAGTAAGCTTGAACGTTTCCATTGCGCCCAGCTTTTCCTTATGCGCCTGCTGATAAAGCTTAAAGCTCATGTCATAGTCCGCATAGTCCGGCACGGTCTTCTGCCCAAGCAGCAGTTCTTTTGCCGTGATTTCGGCAGCGTGGACGTATTCCGGCACCAGTTTGTCCAGCGAAGCGTCCATATTCAGCTTGCCCTGCGCATCCAGTATCAGCGCGGCCGCCGCGGTGAACGCCATTGTTATCTCTCCCGCGGCAAAGCGGGTATGTATCCCGTTCAGGTTCTGTTTATTCGCATCGGCCACGCCTATCGCCGTATCATAGAGCGGTTCTTCGCCGCGCATGCAGTACAGCGCGCCGTTTATGCCCCACTGTTTGGCGATCATATTCAGCCTGCGGCCTATGAAAAGATCCGGCTCTTCTTCCTTCTTCGGCGTAAGCGCGGGCATGCGCACAACGCCGCTTGCGCCGTAGCTGAGCTCAAATTCGTCAAACAGCTCCGGTATTTCAACGTCCAGTCCCAGCGCACGCACAGACGCAGCGAATTTATCCAGCGTTTCGCTTTCGCCATGCACTAAGAATACGCACTTAGGCGCCGAACCTATCTCACGTATCCATTGCAGCAGTTCGCTCCTTCCGGCGTGGCCGGAGAAGCCTTCTATTCTGCGTATTGCGGCGTTCACCTGTATCTGTTCGCCGAAGAGTTTAACGCTCTTAGCCCCGTCCAGCAATATACGGCCAAGCGTGCCGTTCGCCTGATAGCCAACGAACAATATGGTCGAATCCGGCCTATAAAGATTATGTTTAAGGTGATGCCTTATCCTGCCCGCATCGCACATACCGGAGGAGGATATTATTATATTGCAGCCCGGCTGGAAGTTGATGAGCTTGCTTTCCTCTCCCGTTTCGGCTACCCTAAGATTGGGCAGGTCGAACGGAGAGCCGCTCATTTTCAACATTTCCAGCGCTTCCTCGTCGTAATATTCCCGCGCGCAGCGTTCGTATATCTTGGTCGCGTTTATGCCGAGCGGACTATCCACAAACACCGGTATCTTTTCAAGCCCCGGCACGGCGTTTTTCATCATCAGCCGCTTTATTGTATAAAGCAGTTCCTGCGTCCTGCCCACGGCGAATGACGGAATGACTATGTTCCCGCCGCGCGCAATGCCCTCCTTCAGCACGTCCGCAAGCTGCTTTTCCTTATCCTCTTCCGTTGTTGCGTCGTGTTCCCTGTCGCCATATGTACCCTCCATCACAACGTAATCCGCGCCGTCTATGCTGGAAGGGTCGCGCAGTATGGGCCTTTCGTCGCGCCCTATATCGCCCGAAAATACAAGCTTTGTGGTAGTTCCCTTTTCCTCCGCCCAAAGCTCTATCGCCGCGCTGCCCAAAAGATGGCCTATGTCATTGAATCTGGCCCTAAGCCCCGGCCAAACCTCAACAATGTCGCCATAGCTTACCGGCTGAAAGTATTCAAGCGTTTTCTGCGCATCTGCCGGCGTATACATCGGCTCCACCATCGGCTTGCCCGCGCGCAGATTTTTGCGGTTTTGGTATTCGGCGTCCTGCTCCTGTATTTTTGCGCTGTCCGGCAGCATTATGCCCGATAGCTCCGCCGTGGCCTTAGTGGTTATTATTTTGCCGTTAAAGCCGCGCTTTACCAGCAGCGGCAGCAGCCCGCTGTGGTCAATATGCGCATGGGTAAGGAGCACCGCGTCTATTTCCTTCGGGTCAAACGCAAAATCGCTCGCCCCCAGTTCGCCTTTCTCGTCCGCGCCCTGGCGCATACCGCAATCGATAAGCACCTTGCCGCCATCATAGCAAAGCATATGGCACGAACCCGTAACGCAGCGCGCCGCGCCGCAGAATTTAAGCTTCATAAATACAGCCCTCCTTATCCTTCAGCTTTTATACTATTGCCCTATCAGGCGTTTTTGCCGCAGCAGTTTTTGTACTTTTTGCCGCTGCCGCAGGGGCATGGATCGTTCCTGCGCACGGTGTTTTCCTTAATGAACACCTTGGATGCACGATACTGCTTGGTTATTTCGTGGCGCTTGGCTTCGCTGAGCACCTTGTCCCATTCCTTCAGCTCGTAAAGCCAGCTTGCCTTAGCCTCATGCATGTTGTAATAAAGCTTTTCAAAGTCTATGTCCAGCATAACAACGCTGTCGCTTTCCAGCGTGTCCAGATCTATCTCGGTCTTAAGGCTGGTATTTATGCCGTCTATAAAGCCGACAAACGTGGGTTCATCCATATTGAACATGGGGGCAAGTTCGCTTATTTTGCCGCTGTAGACCTTTTCGTGGTCGGCAAGCAGCTTTTTATAATTCTCGGTCTCCGCCTCGAAATAATCGTTCCAGAATTTCTCGCCCGCCTCCTGCGTGCGCTCGGCCTCGGCAATGTCTCTCCACTGCTGATACAGATTAGTCATCTTTTGTTTATCCTTTCTTATATGCGCAAACTGCGCTTTTCTTATTTTTTAACGGTCTTTATGCCGTTTGAAGCCTTTTCAAGTATTTTGGAATCAAACGCAAATGTGCTTGCTTTCTTTTCCTTTGCGCCCGCAAACGCAAGCTCTATCAGCCTGTTTGTAAGTTGCTTGAAGCTTATGCCCATCGGTTCAAACAAATAGAATGCAAAAGAACCGGGTATAGTGTTTATTTCGCAAACATATGGTGTGTTGCTTTCGCCATCGAGCATATAGTCTATCCTTACAACGCCGCGGCAATCGAGCATGGCGAAAATTTCGCGCGTGGTCCGCTGTATTTCCGCTGTAAGTTCATCGCTTATCGGAGCAGGCAGCTTCCTTGCCTGGCTCTGCATGCCCTTGCCTGCGCTCGTTATATACTTTGAGTCGAACGTGAGGAATTCCTCCCACGATACGGGTTCTTCGCACAGCGAAGCAATGCAGTCCACGCCCATGCCAAGGCAGGCGCAGTTTATCTCCCGCGGCTTTTCAAGGCCTTTTTCTATCAATATGCGCTTATCATACGCGCAGGCGGTGTCCATTGCCTTTATAAAGCCTTCCCTGTCCGCCGCGCGGGATATGCCTATGGATGAACCCAAATTGGCCGGCTTTACATATACCGGATAGCCTATTTTTTCGGCCTCGGCAATTATCTTTTCCCTGTCGGCATGCCATGTGTCGCGGTAGCAATATGTGCCGTCCAGCACGTTTAGGCCCATGCTTTTGAACACGGCCTTCATAACTATTTTATCCATGCCGACCGCGCTTCCAAGCACGCCGCAGCTTGAATACGGCATATCCGCAAGCTCCATCAGCCCCTGCATGGTGCCGTCCTCGCCGTTCATGCCATGGAACGCCAGTATTGCGCAATCCATTGGACAGACGAGCTTCGCCTTGGCGAAAAGGCCGCCCGCATTTGCATAAAGTCCGCCCATGCCCGGCACGGGGGGCAGATATACCTTTGTAAGCCCCTTCATATTTTCATCAAAGTGCTTATAGGTTTCAACGTTTTTCAGCGGTTCGCCTACGAACCATTCGCCCTTGCGCGAAACATAGACCGGAAACACGTTGTATTTGGCCTTATCCGCGTTTTCCAATATCTGAAGTCCCGATATGATGGACACGTCATGCTCGGCCGCTCTGCTGCCGAAGAATACGCCTATATTCTGCATGCTTACTCCTCCTCTATCCTCTTGCCCGCGTCACTCATTATAGTTATCCGGCAGGTCGTTTTCAAACAGCACCACGCTGCCCGCCCCGCCGTACTGCGCCAGCTTTTCCGTGGCTTCCTTAAGGCTTGCCACGCGCACAAGGTTTGCTTCGTCAAAGCCGCGCTCCGCTATGCCTTCGCATATCGGGTCCGCATGGGCCTTGCCTATTATTATTGCCACATCCGCGTTTTCCGCTATGCAGCGGCCGAATTCGCGGTTCAACTCCGCTTCTTCAGCGCCGAGTTCAACCATGCCCGGCGTGACCACCACGCGCTTTTTACCCTCGAACGACCCAAGTACCTTCAGCGCTTCCTTTGAGCCGACCGGGTTTGAATTGAAAGCATCGTCTATAACCGTTACCGCGCCCGGAATAAGCTGCAATCTGTGCTCAACGGGCCTTGCGCCGGCTATTCCCGCGGCAATTTCATCAAGCCCCATGCCAAGCTTATACGCAAGCGCTGCCGCCGCAGTAAGGTTGACTATGTTATGCCGGCCAAGAAGCTGCGCCGTGCAGCTTACCTTTGCGCCGTCCTCCGCGATCAAATCAAATGTACTGCCTTCGCTCGTTACCTTTATGCTTTCGGCCTTCATATAAAGGTCGTCGCCTTCCGTGCCGTAAAGATAGAGCTTGCGCACGGATGCATATTCCTTATATATCCTGCGGCAGTTTTCATCGTCCCCGTTCAGGAAACAGCAGCCGCCTTCTTCAAGCCCGCTTATAAGCTCTGCCTTGGTATTTATTATATTGTCAAGGCTCTTGAATGTTTCAAGGTGCTGCTTGCCCACTGCGGTTATTATGCCGTACTGCGGATGCACCAGCTTGCACAGCGTTTTTATATCGCCAACATAGCGTGCACCCATTTCAGCAACAAAAGCCTCGTTCGCATCGCTTAAGTGTTCCCTTACCGTGCGCGTAACGCCCATTGGCGTATTGTAGCTGCCCGGGGTTATGAGCGTGTTATATTTGCGGCTGAGTATTTCACTGAGCGCATATTTAACGCCGGTTTTGCCGTAGCTTCCCGTTATGCCTATGCGGATTAGCCCTTCATGCTCCTTAAGCATACGCTTCGCATCGTTAAGATACCATTGCTTCACGCCTTCCTCTATGGGATAGGTGATAATATAGCATATGAACACAAACAGCGGCAGTATAAGCCCCGGAAGATACCGTATTATCATTGGCGGCATATATACTATCCACGTAAGGCCGTACTTATCCCAAAGCAAGGGAGAGAAGAACATTGCGCTGAACAGCGTTGCCAATATGAATTCCGCCGCAAGCAGGCGCTTTACGCGGCCCGTATAGGCGATGGGCTTAACGTGCGGCTTTTTCTCATAGGAAAAATATATCACCGCAAGCATGGCTATATATACTATATCCGCAAGATAATAGCATATGCGGCCGATAAGCGGATTGGTTCCGCCTATAAGCACATAGCCCGCCCTCAGCGCAAGCGCCGCCGCGCCCGCGACAAAGCTCGGCACAAAGTCCGAGCCGATATGCTTCATAAGCCATTTCAGGTACATTTTGCCCTGATAACTTTCAAGCTGCAATATATGCACCAGCGGAACGGACGCCGCCACAACGGCCGCCCCCATGAATACGCTGAGCGCATAACTCAGAATGCTGCTAACAAGCTCGTTTCCCATAGGTAAAAGATTTCTCCTATCCTTTCAAATACGCCTTCATAACGGCGCAGAACTGCGGATATTTCTCCGCGTATGAAAAATGCCCCGCGCCTTCCAGCACAGCTAAGCCCGCATTGGGCATTTTCTTTTCCATCAGCTTTGCGTATTCAAGCGGCGTCGCCGTGTCCTTATCGCCCCATATGAGCAGCGTGTCGTTCTTTATGCCGCTAAGCAGCGGCGTAAGATCCTGATTGACAACGTTTACGAACGTCTTTCGCATAACGTCCGTCTTAAGCGCGCGGTAATCCGCGCTGCCGGCGTTTTTCTGCCTTTCGCTCAGCCTGAATACCCTGTCTATAAAGCCTATCCTGGCAAGCTTTTTAGCCAGCTTATAGGCCCATGTTTTTACATGATACTTAATTGTTCGCCTGGGCCGCACGCCCGCCGCGTCTATCATGATAAGCTTATCAAAAAGCGCGTTGTCCTCAGCCGAGAGCATTATTGTAACCCGTCCGCCGAAGGAATGGCACGCTACCGAGCAGCCCACTATTCCCTGCTGCTCAATAAAAGCCTTGGTAAAGTGCGCATAGTCCGCAACGCCCCACGCTTCCTTGGGCTCCTCTGTACCGCCGAAGCCCGGGAACGCCAGCGATACCGCTTCGTACCCCAGCGTCGCAACGCAGTTTGCAACGGGCGCCATGGCCTGTATGCTGCTGCCCCAGCCATGCAGTATAAGTATCGGTCTGCCTTCGCCGCGGCGTTCGTATTCGGTTTTAAGCCCCAGTACCTCGCAATACACCTTTCGCCCGTCTCCTTAGCTTATTCGCCCTTTTTCAGTGCCTTATAGCGCGATGCGTAGCCTTCCTTATTTTCCTGCCGTGCGCGTGCAAATGCCATTGCATCCGCAGGGACGTCCTTATTTATGGTTGAACCCGCCGCGGTATACGCCCCATCGCCGACCGAAACCGGCGCCACCAAATTGGTTTGGCAGCCGAGGAACACATCGTTGCCCACGGTAGTGCGGTGCTTATGCACGCCGTCATAATTTACGAATACGCATCCGCACCCAACGTTTACCCGCGCGCCTACGTCCGCATCGCCTATGTAGCTCAGATGCGGCAGCTTTGTGCCTTCGCCGATATTTGAATTTTTCACTTCCACAAAGTCGCCTATCTTGCAGCCGTCGGCAATGTCCGTCTTGGGCCTAAGGTTGACATACGGGCCTATCGTCACGCGGTCGCCCACGCGCGCCTCGTTGACAAAAACGTAATTCAGCACGCAGCTTTCTCCTATTGCGCTGTCGTTTATGTTGCAGCCGGGCTTAAGCTCGGTATTCCTGCCTATTACCGTTTTGCCCGTCAGTGTATTGTTAGGCCAGATAACAGCATTTTCGCCTATTTTGACGTCCGCACCTATATACACCGTTACGGGCTGCAAAATGCTCACACCGTTTTCAAAGTGCATATCCTTTATGCGCCGCTGCATCGCTTCTTCGGCAAGGCTGAGCGTTTTTCTGTCAACTATCGCAGCGGATGCATATTCGTCCGCCTCTATATATTCCGCGTTCATGCAGCCTATAAGCGCGTCTATACCCGCCGCGTTCTTCAGCACGGCCGTGTCTATGCTCCATGCGAGCATCTCGCGGCCTTCGTGCGTAAGCGCCGCGCACGGTGCGGTTGCTTCACCCAGCTTCTCGGCATCTTTTTTTGACACCATCTGATTCATGCAAAGCAGCACTGCCCTGTCGTATTCGGCAATGCTTTGGACAAGCTCAATAATTCCGCCGCCTATCGCCCTTGCTCCGCCGTTTGCTTGGCTTATGACCGCTTCGTCATCCGTTGCTATAAAAATGTCCTCAGCCGCGCTGTGCGCCGCCTCAAGCGCCCATTTTACGATGCCGCGGCCTGCCACGGTCACGTTCGCCATATTCTCTATGCGGGCGTCTTTGCCTGCCCCCAGTATCACCGCGCAAATATTTGCCATGTTTTTCTCTCCCTTCAGGCCGCGCAATATAAGCACCGGCCGTGAATTTCCCTCTAAGAGAATATTTTATGTTTTGCTGTGTCCGCATGTCAAGGCAAAACAACATTCCGCCACCATACAGGCATACATATTATACTATACCATCTTATTCCGCCGCTGTACATAACTTGATGTGTGCATTGTGTTAATTTAGTTTGATTATGCGGCAAAAAACGTTTATAATAAATTGATGCAATACCGAAAAATGCGGAGGTTGACTTGTTTCCTTTTGATATAATCACTAATTTGGCGATGCTCATAGGCTTCGCCGCAATACTGGGCATTGGTGTTTACCGGCGTGAAGGTTCCGTTCGCGCGGCTTATTGCGTGCTTTTCTGCATTTGTCTCGGCGCGGCGTATGCGCTCAAGCTTGGCATGGCAGATCCTGCCGAAAGCATATTCATGCCGTTCCATAAGCTTTATAACTTCAGCGAATACGGTTCCGCCGGCGTTCTGGACGGCCTTTTTTCCTATGCCCTGCCCTATCTTGCGGCCGGCTTCCTTTTCATGCCCGCGTTCCCGCGCTTCAGGTTGTTCGGCGCGTTCATAGGCGGGCTTTTGGCTTCGCTTTGTTCGCGCATATACTTTTTGCTTGAAGGCGGCGGCTTCGTTACCGATGAATATCTTTACGCCGGAATAGGCATGGCAGCAGGCTGCGCGCTTTACATACTGGCGGCATACATTTTCCGCAAAAAGATAGACTTTAAGGAATTTAAGCTTCCCTTCCCCAAGCATTCAAGCTTTGTATGGTCGCTGACCATACTGCTGATCATATACACCGGCATTGCGTTCACAATGATATTCGGCAGCCACGAACCCTATGATGACATTGCGTTTGCCGCAAACGCATACGAGCTGCCCGCGGACATAACGCTTGACTGCCCGCTTGGCGAAAATTCAGACAAGCTGCTCATGTACGTTCCGTCAACCCAGCCCATAGAAGAACGCCTTATGGCCGTTGCGCAAAGCGTTGGCATATACGACGCAATAACCGCCTCCTCCGGCGTATACATTGCGGAAAACGAAACGGGCAGAGTCACAATGACCGAAAGCGGAAGCTGGGTATATGAAAGCTATACAGTGCCCGAAGGCGACCTGCCAACACAGGACGAAGCCGTAAACGCCGTGTTCCGCTTCTTCTCCAGCCGCCAGATACTTTCAACGGACATTGACAAGGTCACCGACATAATAGAGCGCACGGATGATGCTTCCGGCGCCCGCATAGGATACGACATATATCTATCCTCCAGCGTAAACGGCAGCCCGATAGTCGATTCCTGCGCAATAGTGGTTTCCGTGCGCGCAGGCGAAAGCATAGTCAAAATACGCCGCTACGACTGCGATATTCAGGCCGGCGCGCAGCTCAACGGAATATCCCAACAGAAGGCATATGAGGCCATACTGGCGGGCAAGGGTGCAAATACACTTACCGCCCCCGCGGAATCGGTAATGGTCAATACATGCGATCTGGTGTATATGCAGAATCCCACGCAGGGCTACTATCTCCCCGTTTGGGCATTCGGCTGTACCGCCGCACGGCAGGACGGCACAACAGAAGATTTCTTCATATACATTCAGGCGGATAAATAGTAAAAAGGCAAAGCCCGGCAGACCACCGCGGCAGCCGGGCTGTTTTTTTTCTTTTTGACAGGGGGCAGTACAATTCGGTCTCAAGCTCGTTACGCCTTATAATGCCTGCCACAGGGCAAGAGTCAATGGGCAATGCAAATTTAGTCCATAGCTTCCTCTATCATGCGCATAAGCTCACTCGGCCTTATTCCCAACGCTTCGCTTATTCTGAAAAACGTCTCCAGTGTGGGCTTCCTTGCGCCGCGCTCTATCGCGCTCAGGTGAGTGCGTCCGATGTCCGCCAGTCCGCTTACCACTTCCTGCGAAAGTCCCTTAGATTCCCTGTAATCCTGTATCACCCTGCCAACCAATGATGCATCCAGCAGCATAACAACATCCTCCCGGTAAAGTATTAGCAAATACTGTACGCGAAAAAGCGGCAGCTTTTGACTACATATGTTGTCATTTGAATACAAATGTGTTATTATGCAGTTAGGAAGAAGCCTCACATAAAGGAGAAGAACTATGGCAAACAATCTGGTAACCGCAACATGCCCCAACTGCAACTCACCCTTGCAAATAAAGGAAGGGCAGGACTTTGTAAAGTGCGAATACTGCGGCACGATAAGCAGCGCACCGAAGGCGATAGAGTACCACCAGCACCAAAGCACCAGCTATAATTTCAGCGGCGCAAACCCCGTTGTCAACTTCAGCAACGGCCAAGACCTTGAAACGCTGGTCAAGAATGCGGATATGCATTTGAAGCTTAAAAATTATGCCGATGCACAATCAATTTACGAAAAGATCACCAACGAGTATCCTCATGATTATAGGGGCTGGTGGGGGTTGATACTCGCAAGAAGCAAAAATCTTTCGGATACGCATTTGTTCTATTATGTTGATGAAAAATATTTAAGTGAATATGAACGTAGGAATTGGATTACAAAGACTTTTTTAAGCGATGACTACACATATATTACCAATATATGGAGTACTGTTAAAAAAACAGCACCACAAAATATCAGTAATAAGCTCGCATCAAAATACCAGCCTTATTATGATATGTGCTATACTGAATACGAAAAGAACTTATATACATATTTAGTACCGGAATACGAGCTAAAACTAAAATATAAGGAAGATAAATATTCTCAATGCAATAAGAATATGTCTGGGCATAAACTTTCAATAGAAAGCAGCCAAATCTCAATCCGAAAAAGCACAGCGAGTATAGCATGGCGTACACTTTGGGGTATTGTCTCCGGGGTTATATCCCTCTCATTGGTCGGGTATGCTTTGGCGCTGCTTTTTACATTTTCTCTGATAACACTCTTCTTTGGAGTAGTAGTTGGTGCAGTTGCAATACCATTCGTATTAATTTTTCTCAGACAACGTGAGGAAATAAAATTAAGCAAGGAAAGCATTAAAAGTTCAAAGAATGATATAAACAAATATAATTCAGAAATTTCCGAATGCCAGAAGGAAATTGATGAATTGAACAAAGAAATCAAGAAAACTGAAAGTGACATAAGTGAAGCTAAAGTCAATCTTGCCAAGGCCGAGAAGAAGCTGGCGGAGCTTACAAGAAAAGCGTAAGATATAATGAAATAAAGGAAGTAAGAAAGCCCATTGTAAGGTGGGCTTTTTACCTTTTATGGGGGAACTGTCACTGTCAGGCAACTGAGGGGTTGTAACAAACAAAGAGATGTAAGTTACTTTATAACCCCTCCGGCTTTCGCTTGCGCGAAACCCACCTCCCCTTTCAGGGCAGGCTTAATGTAAGAGTTTATACCGCACCAAAAGGCGCCACCATTTATGGGGGAGCTGTCGAACGAAGTGAGACTGAGGGGGAACATCTCGCGGCACTTGCCAGCTCCGAGTTATTCCCCTTTCGTCTGCTCATTACATTCGCAGCCACTTTCCCCGTAAACGGGGACAGCTTTTGGGTGTGCAACACTATGTGCCAATTCTCCCCTTGCTGCATCCCGCGCAGCGGGCGCTCAGCTCCTGCCCCGTCGCCGGCCAACCATATAAGCATAGGAGGCAAAAAGTTAGGAATCGGTCCCGGCTCTGCGCACAAGGTCGTTGCGCGTTGGCACAGGGGCGCCTGCCTTCAACTCCCTGTGCTTGAGTTGCTCCGTTTCGCTGCATCCCGCGCAGCGGGCGCTCAGCTTCTGCCCCGTCGCCGGCCAACTTGGAGACTCGTGGCCAGGGAAGAGAAGTAAATATCAAATAGCACAAAAGCAAACAGCACGCTTTTGCGTGCTGCTTGCTTTTGTGGTATCCGGCAGCTACCTATCTTCCCGGGCCGTCGCCAGCCAAGTATTGTCGGCGTACAAGGGCTTAACTTCTGTGTTCGGGATGGGAACAGGTGGAACCCCTTGGCTTAACCACCGGAATGGTTATGGTGTGTTTTCAACGCACCTTGAAAACTGCATTGCTTTTCAATTCGCTTCGATCAAGCCCTCGACCTATTAGTACCGGTCAGCTCCGTACATTACTGCACTTCCACCTCCGGCCTATCAACCATGTGGTCTTCATGGGGTCTTACTCCTTTCGGATGGGAGATCTTATCTTGAGGTCGGCTTCACGCTTAGATGCCTTCAGCGTTTATCCGATCCGCACTTGGCTACCCAGCTGTGCCGTTGGCACGACAACTGATTCACCCTTGGTGCGTCCATCCCGGTCCTCTCGTACTAAGGACAGCTCCTCTCAAATCTCCTGCGCCCACGATGGATAGGGACCGAACTGTCTCACGACGTTCTGAACCCAGCTCGCGTGCCGCTTTAATTGGCGAACAGCCAAACCCTTGGGACCTGCTCCAGCCCCAGGATGCGACGAGCCGACATCGAGGTGCCAAACCTCCCCGTCGATGTGAACTCTTGGGGGAGATCAGCCTGTTATCCCCGAGGTAGCTTTTATCCGTTGAGCGACGGCAATTCCACTCTCATACCGCCGGATCACTAAGCCCTACTTTCGTACCTGCTCGACCTGTCGGTCTCGCAGTCAAGCTCCCTTCTGCCTTTGCACTCTGTGAATGGTTTCCAACCATTCTGAGGGAACCTTTGGACGCCTCCGTTACTCTTTCGGAGGCGACCGCCCCAGTCAAACTGCCCATCTAACACTGTCCGAAGCCCGGTTTACGGCACTTCGTTAGAACTCCAATAACACAAGAGTGGTATCCCAACAGCGGCTCCATCGGCACTGGCGTGCCGGTTTCTCAGCCTCCCACCTATCCTGTACATGTGTTATCAAAATCCAATGTTAAACTACAGTAAAGCTCTACGGGGTCTCTCCGTCCTATCGCGGGTAATGTGCATCTTCACACATACTACAATTTCGCCGGGTCCCTTGTTGAGACAGTGCCCAAGTCGTTACGCCATTCGTGCGGGTCGGAACTTACCCGACAAGGAATTTCGCTA